>JAEEGJ010002283.1_pt1 | contig 111522 bp, 91 predicted proteins | sample 8958761 | NCBI WGS metagenome assembly JAEEGJ01 (sample SAMN16246546, study PRJNA631951) | gut metagenome | biome: gut microbiome; feature: rumen; material: RS-attached | host: Bos | place: Iran: Karaj | collected 2018-10 | reverse complement strand
AAAGATACAATCTTGCAAAAAAAATCGGCCTAAAATCCATTTCTGAATTTGTTGCCGATCCTCTGCATACTCTTTGTCAACTTTATTTGCATCATTTTTCGCAAAATGATGCAATTGAGCAATTGATGATGCAATTACATTCATGATTTTTTTGCGGCTATCCGCATTTATTTCATGTATAATATAGCATCCCCACCCATGCGAGCCTCCTGCCGGCGGGTGCGGCGCGCCGGCCGAGGCGATGGCAATGTCCGCCGAGCCGAGCAGAAGTTTTGACAAGTGGCTGCGGCGGGAGTTGCGGCCACAACGCCGCGAATGTCTGAGGGGCTTTCGCTCGTAGAAAGCTCCGAGTCTTCGCGGCGTTTCAAAACTTGTGAGGCGAGGTGTGACAGTGGCTCGCCGAGGGAAAGGCCCCGCAAACGGCGGCAGAGGACCGCATTGGGTGGGTAAAAGTGTTTGGTTACTTGGCTATATCTTATTTCAAAAGATTTTCATTCAGAAGGAATTGCTCCATGCCTACATAAGTGAACCCGTTCTCATCCTGCCATGGTTTAAGATAATCTCTCACAACAACGATTTTTGCAAATGAATCGGGTATCCGCTTTAAGGATGCTATCTCCTGCTCCTTTTTCTCCGGATCGGCTATAGAAAGTGCTGACTGTATATAGAACCGCTTATCACCCTTGTTCACAACAAAGTCTACCTCTAGCTGCTTACGGGTTTTCTTACCGTCAGCATCCTTGGTATTGTATTCAACCACACCCACGTCAACATTCATGCCTCTTCGGATGAGATCGTTATACAGTATGTTCTCCATGATATGAGTTTCTTCCAGTTGCCTGAATCCAAGCCTCGCATTTCGTAGTCCCGGATCGGTGTAATAGTATTTGGCAGGGGTCCCGATATACTTTCTTCCCTTTACATCATACCGAATGGCTTTCTCTATGAGGAATGATTCCTCAAAATAACCGATATATTTTTCGATTGTTCCCGAGCCGATTCCGATCTGCCGTTCACTTTTAAACGTATTCGCCAATTTGCTTGGATTGGTAAGAGACCCTATGCCCGATGCAAGGACATCAAGTAATATATCCAACACTTCCTTATCATTCTTTATTTCGTGTCTTTCAAGTACATCTTTTATATAAGTCCTATTAAAAAGATCCTTTAAATATCTGCTTTTTTCTTCATGTGATTCAAGAGAAACGGCAAGCGGCATACCACCATAAGTGTAATAATCCTGCCAAGCTCCCCTCTTATCCCCTTCATATTCGTTATAAAACTCCGCAAATGACAACGGATATACACGGATTTCATCGCCTCTGTCTCTAAACTGAGTCAATATATCCGATGACAGCATCTTGGAATTACTGCCTGTAACATACACATCGGCGTTTTCCATTTGCATAAACCCGAGGATAACATCAATAAACGTTATCTTGGCATCCTTATTTTCCACGTATGGGTTCTGAATCTCGGATACAAACTGAATCTCATCCAGGAAAATATAGTATCTCTCTTTAGGATTAACCATATGATCACGCACATATTTATCCAGTTCCAATGGATTACGATACCTGGCATTTTCAAATATATCCAATGCCAGAGCAATGATCTGATCTTCCTTCACGCCTTCTCCCACAAGCCATTCCCGATACAACTGAAACAACAATACCGATTTGCCACTCCGGCGAAGTCCTGTGATGACCTTAATACGTCCATTATCCTTCTTTGAGATTATCTCTTTTAAATACTGTTCTCTCGGATACATTTATGCACCTCATGATTTTTTTGCGGTTATCCGCATTTATTTCATGTATAATATAGCATCCTTCTGTCTTTTATGTCAATAGCATTCATGATTTTTTTGCGGCTATCCGCATTTATTTCATGTATAATATAGCATCCTCCACAATGCGGGCCTTCTGCCGAGGGAAAGGCCCCGCAGACGGCGGCAGAGGACCGCATGGGCGGGGAAAAAAATACGGCGAAAGAATTTCTTGAAAATTCTTTCGCCATAATTCATTTTAAGTATCAAATGCTGCGCATTATCTCCAGCACATCGCCTGCCACCGCGCTGCCTGTAGGCAGCGGGCCTGCGCCCCTGCCGTAGAACATCAGCTCTCCGGCCGCGTTGCCTGTAACATAGACCGCATTGAACTCGTTTGAAACGCCTGCGAGCGGATGATCCTTTGAAATGCGCTGCGGCTTTACGCTGCAGGTAAGCTTTCCGTCACTGCCAAGTTTCGCGTTTGCAATCAGCTTTATTACCTCACCTGCCTTATCTGCAGCTGCGAGGTCTTCCTTTGTTACGCCGGTGATTCCCGTGCGCGGAATGTCGCCCGGTGCCACATAGATTCCGAACATCAGCATCATCAGTATGGTGAGCTTGTTCGCCGCATCGACGCCCTCTACATCGGCTGTAGGGTCTGCCTCTGCAAAGCCGAGCCTCTGCGCATCGGAAAGTGCTTGCTCGTAGGAAAGGCCCTCCTTTGCCATCTTTGTGAGGATGAAGTTGGTCGTGCCGTTCACTATGCCGGAAACCTCGCTGAACACATTCGCCGAAAGTGCGCTGCGTATGGAGGTCAGAACAGGAAGTGCGCCCGCAACGGATGCTTCGAAGAGGAGCTTCACATGGTTTGCCTCTGCAGCAGCTGTCAGCTTTTCGTAGTTTGCCGCAAGAGCCGCCTTGTTCGCAGTTACCACGTGCTTGCCGTGATTCAGCGCATCGAGCATGTAGGTTGTGGCAGGTTCGATGCCTCCGAGCACCTCGACTACTATGTCGATGTCCGGGTTAAAGGTAACATCGTGCGGGGAGGTTGTAAGCACATCTGCTCCAAGCGCCTCTGCGCGCTCGGGCGTGATATTTCGCACAAGCACCTTTTTTACCACCGGCTCGCAGCCTGTACTTTCAATAATCTTTTCGCGATTCATCTTGAATATTTCGCATGTACCGGAGCCGACATTCCCGTATCCCAGCATACCGATGTTAATTTTCTTTGCCATTTTATACCTTCCTGAAAGTTTTTAGGGGCCTTGCCCGATTGAAAAATCTATATGAATAATTATACCACAAACATTTAAGGGTCGCATTCGATTTTTCTCGATTTTGCGCCGGATATGTGGTATAATGTGAAAGCGCCGTCCAAATGCTTTGGCGCATAGAATAATCAATCGAAAATAATCGGAGGAAAAGCTATGTCACTTTATAAAGAGTGGACCAAATTAATCGGAGATCAGACAGACGCCACATTCGAAAAGTTCTGGGAAGAATATGCGGCGGCAGAATCAAAAATATATGCTGATATCTTAAAGAACAAAAAGCAGCATGTCGAGGGCACAATCGATGATTTCGTAAAGGAATATGAAGTGCGCCCTGTTATGTTTATGGGATTCCTCGATGGTATTCAGAGCAGCCTCGAAAAGTCATTTGACCTCGAAAAGCTCAAAGAATCCGACAAAATCGAGATGGACATCATCTGGGAAAAGCTGTTCTTTAACATGATTGAGGCTGAGGCTCAGCACCTTTATGACCTCGAGGAGTGGGAAAACATCTACACTGTCGAAGAACGTCAGGAAATCGCTGACAAGTGGAGACGTTCCCGCACTGTCGTAAAGGAAAAGACGCCGGGCAGAAACGATCCTTGCCCGTGCGGCAGCGGCAAAAAGTACAAGAAGTGCTGCGGCGCTAACAAGTAACCAAAACTGATGATTGGCGAATTATCAAAAAAAGAAATCAAAGAAATGCTGGATATCCTTGCGCAGACCTATCCCGAGGCGGAGTGCGCACTTGACCACGGCAGCATCTATCAGCTGCTCGTGGCGGTTGTACTTTCCGCCCAGACTACGGACAAGAGCGTGAACAGGGTTACTCCGGCTTTTTTTGCGAAATATCCCGACGCCGAGTCGCTTGCGAGGGTAGCTTTGGCCGATGAGCAGGCAGCGATTGCAGAGGTCTCGGAGTTTATCCGCTCGATCGGCATGTACCGCACAAAGGCGAGGAATGTCGTAAGGCTGGCTGTGAAGCTTGACGCGGAGTATGGTGGAGAGGTGCCACAGGACTTTGAGAAGCTTCAGGAGCTGCCGGGAGTCGGGCGCAAGACCGCAAACGTGGTGCTTGCTGTGGGCTTTGGCGAAAACCGCATGCCTGTCGATACGCATGTGCTTCGCGTGTCGCATCGCATAGGGCTTGTCACCGAAAAGGATGCGGGACTTAAGGACGCACTCGCGACGGAGAAAGCGCTGCTTTCGGTGATTCCGGAAGACCGCCTGACGGAAGCCCATCATTCTCTGATATTTCACGGCAGATACTGCTGCGATGCAAGGCGTCCGCAGTGCGATACCTGCCCGATATCAAAAATATGCAAACGGCACGGGGTTTAACCCGCGCCGTTTTGTGTAGCAACGCTTTAATAATGGATGAGTCAAGAATCAGATACGAACCGTTAACCGGGTACAGGCACAAGCGATAGATAAAAACCATGATTTTCCAATTTGTTAACACAAATAGCCTATAATGGTATAAAATTACATTTATTTTCGGTTCCCTGTGGTAAGATTCCTTAATACTTGCAATCTTACCACTAAATCGGTCAAAAACTTACCTTAAATTGTATCTTAAAGGACTACAGGCAAAAAAACATGTGGCAAGATTGATTAAAATTCATCAATCCTGCCACATTTTTTTATGCGAACAGACGATTTTGTGAAAATCTTGTGGCAAGATTCAAAATAACTTCCAATCTTACCACCGAAAGCATATTACCCTTGTATGCACTGTTATTCCAGTCCCGGGTATCCGAGCTGGCGGAGTGCCTCAAACAATATGATGTTTGCCGAGTTTGCGAGGTTGAATGACCTGAGCCTTGTGTCCGCACTCATCGGGATGCGGATTGCAGAGCCCGCATGCTCTGCGATAAAATCGCGCGGCAGGCCTGCGGTTTCCCGACCGAACAGGAACATGTCCTCGTCGCGGTACTCTACCGTATCGTACCGCTTTGCCCCCTTTGTGGTCGCAAGCCACATTCGCTTGCCCATGCCCTCCGGGCCGTATTTTTTCATAAACTCATCGAGCGATTCGTGCACCTCAAGCGTCACATAGGGCCAGTAGTCGAGGCCGGCCCTCTTTAGCGCCCTGTCGCTAATGTCAAAGCCGAGAGGCTTCACAAGATGCAGGGTGCTCCCCGTTGCGGCGCAGGTACGTGCTATGTTTCCCGTGTTTGGTGGGATTTCCGGATTCACAAAAACTATATGTAATGCCATTTACTTACTGCCTCCGTTTTATGCTCCTTTATGCTCCGATTCCATGCATGATGATATCTATAAGCTCGTCCTCATTGTACTCCTGAGTACCGGGCATTTCCACAATTTCACCCTTTGAAGCTTTATAATTAAAGTTAAAGCAAAAGGATGAAGTCAAATAGGCTGATACATAGCTCGTGATACAGGAGGTTGTAAACTGTGGGTTTATATTTCTGAATACCCCCTCAGCTATGCCATCCTCAACCATTTTCATAACAGTTGTCATCTGCATCCGGACAATTCCTAAAACAGCATCCATTATATCCTCGGCGATATCGGTATTGGCCTGCAAGAACTGCCTCTTCATATCATCGATATATCTGCCGTATTTTTTTATAAACTCTGTTTCCTGGCGCAGGTAAAGCCTGAGCTTTTCTTCTGTATTGCCCTGACAGTCCCTGATTTTTTCCATCATCTGTGCGTATTCAACCGCTACGCAATTTTCAATCAGATAGAGCAGAATGCTTTCCTTGCTGTCAAAATATTCATAGACTGTACCCTTGCCGATGCCTGCCTTTTTTGCTATGTCGATAATTTTTGTCGTCATATAGCCATTTGAAAGGAACAGGTCGAAAGCAACCTCCGCTATCATTTTTTTCTTTTCTTTATTTGCCATCTTCTACCGCCCACTGTGCTTCAAGCTCTGCAATTTTTTCTTCTTTTGCTTCGTGACGTAATCTTCTTCTCTCCTTGCGCCTTTCAACCATGGAATAGATTACAGGAATCAGGAAGAGTGTAACCAGGGTTGATGCCGTCAGACCTCCGATAACGGAGATTCCCATAGGTGCCATCAGTTCACCGCCGTCACCGAATCCGAGCGAAATCGGAATCATGCCGACGATGGTTGTGGTTGCAGACATCAAAATCGGTCTGAGTCTCAGCTTTCCTGCCTGAACGAGCGCTTCGTCAAGTCCGAGAGACTCCTTGTAGTGATTTACGAACTCTACGAGCAGGATTGAATTGTTTACAACTATACCTACCAGCATAATCAGTCCGAGGAATGATGTAAGCGAAAGTGCAGTGCCCGTCAGGAACAGTGCAAGGAACGCTCCCGTCATCGCAAACGGAACAGCCATCATAACGATGAATGCCATCAGCATGGACTCGAACTGAGCCGCAAGCAGCAGGAATACCAGTGCAATCGCAGCAAGCAGCGCGAGGAACAGATCCCCGAACGCGTCCATCATCTGATCGTAGCTGCCGCCTGTTTCGGCATAATAGCCTTCAGGGAAAGGATATTCCTCTACGGCCGCAACTACCTCAGGCGAGCCCGAAAGCATTGTACTGCTGTTTGTATCTACATTCAGTGTCAGAGTATTAACCTGATTTTCTCTGTATATATAGTTAGGCGCATTGTCGTATTTGAAGGTTGCAATCTGACCTACCGGCACATTTTGTCCGTAATTGCCGGCCACAATCACTTCCTTCATCATATCGACATCCTCCGCACCGTTTTCCAGTGTGATAACAAGGTTGATCTGCTCGCCGTCAATATCCACTCTCGTCGCGGTCTTTCCGGAGATTGCCTGTGAGAGGCTGCTTGCCAACTGATAGGTCGTAACTCCGTAATATGCCGCTGTATTTCTGTCTATGATAACCTGAACCTCAGGCGAGCCCTCCGTCAGATCGAGCATTGCATCGTTAACCTGCTCCATGCTGCCAAGCCGCTCTTCGAGATCATGCCCGATTTCCTCGAGTCTTTCAAAGTCACTGCCCTTTATGCTAAAGGATAAATCGTACTCTCCGAAATATGATGACATGGAGTCGCTGTTCTGAGCCGAAACCTGTGCCTCGGTCATATCGTCAAAGTAGTCTTCAATCTCTGCGGCCAGCTCTGTGCAGGTCTTGTCGCGCTTGTTCTTGTCGCACAGCGACAGTGTCAGTGAAGAGCTTTGCGAAAGTGAGAGCATGGAAAGGCCGTCGGTCGTCATCGCTACGTGCTCTACCTCAGGTAGCGAAAGCACATACTCTTCGATTTTCGACATGGTTTTGTCTTTGTCCTCGAGCGTAGTGCCGTAAGGCATCTTTACGGATACCGAAATCATGCCTTCATCAGCTTCAGGCAGGATTTCCACACCCACGGTTATAATCAGCACCATCGAGACAACGAATATGCCAAAGCACATCAGGACAAATCTCTTTGGCTTTGCGAGCGCTTTTGGCAATACCCTGCCGTAGCCTTCCTTGAGGCTTTCGATAAAGCCTGCGAATTTATTTAAGAATCTGTATTTATAACGCTCTCTTCCGATTCGGATGTATGTGGTATTCACATTTCCGCGCATAACCTTTGAAAAGAGCATAGGCACTATTCCTACCGCAACAATCAGCGATGCAAGGAGTGCGATGATGATGGTCTTGCAGAAATCGGCAAAGATCATGCCGGCAAGCCCGCTCGAAAGTGCAATCGGCAGGAATACCATTATTGTCGTCAGCGTTGACGCCATAATTGCGAGCATAATTTCCTTTGAGCCCGCCCTTGCGGCTTCTTCGGGGCTGGCTATATCCTGCTTCAGCCTGAATATGTTTTCGAGGACAACAATTGAATTGTCCACCAGCATACCGACACAGATAGCAAGCGCGCAAAGCGTTATCATGTTAAGTGTCATATCCATCGCTCTCATGGTTGCCAGCGCGGCAAGAAGCGATGTCGGTATGGATATTCCTATTATCAGCGTGGCTCTGATGTTCCTGAGGAAAATAAACACCACGATTATTGCGAGCAGTGCACCGTAAATAGCATTTACAGCAAGCGTGCTGATTGAAGCCTGGATGTAATCTGCCGAATCATAGCCGATGACAAAATTGCACTCAGGATATTTTTCCTCCAAATCCGCGAGTGCTTTCCTCATGGCCTTTGAAACATCTACCGTGTTTGCATCACTGGCCTTTGAAATCAAGAGTCCGATTGCGGTACTGCCGTCAATACGAGCGATTCCCGTCTGCTCTGCCTGCTGACGTGTGACCGTAGCAATGTCTCCGAGGCGCACAATGCTGTAGTCTGAAATGCGCAAAGGTACTTCTTCTATGTCCTTTACGCTGTCAAATTTTCCCATAGTGCGAACTATGATGTCGGAGCTGCCCTTTGAAACAGAACCGTTTGGCAGATTGATGTTTTCTGCTGCGAGAATCTGAGAAAGTGTTGCAATGCTCAGGCCGTAGCTGCTTAGCTGCTCCTGAGAAACCTTTACGGCAATCTCTTCATCTATGCCGCCCGTTACCGAAACGGAGGCAACACCCTTTGCTCTTTCAAGGCGCGGAACGATTGTATCCTCAATCATACCGTTTAACTCTGCAATTGACTTTCCCTCAGCCGACACAAAAATCTGTGCCTGAGGCATCAGGCTCATGTCGAGCTTCATGATCGTCGGCTTTGAACAGTCGTCGGGCAGATAGTCTTCGACCAGCTCCAGCTTGTCCCGCATTGCGAGCGTGGCGAAGTTCATATCCGTATCATAATTAAACTCTATCATGACCACGGATGTTCCCTCCATGCTGTACGAAATCATCGCATTCAGGTTTTCAACCGAAGCCATCGCAGTTTCAATTGTCTCCGTAACCAGAGACTCCACCTCTTCGGGAGAGGTGTTGCTGTATGTAGTCATGACCATTGCGTACGGCAAATCAAAATCAGGCATCAGATCCATCGGAATCTTAAAAAGCGCCATGAATCCGAGAACCACTACGATCAGCAGTATCATTACCGTCGCAACAGGTCTCTTTATTGTAATATTAGCTATATTCATATAATCCCCCGGTGGCTGTTATTCCACAACTCTAACCTTTTCGCCGTCTGAAATGAAGCTCTGTCCGGAAATAACAACCTTATCCCCTTTCTTTGCTCCGCTCAGAATTTCGACAACCTCTCCATTATCAATCCCATATGTTGCTTCGCTATAGGAAGCAATACCTTCCTCATTCACAAGCACCAGAACCGTCTTTCCGTTCTTCATGATCAGCGCATCGCTAGGCACGCAGAGTGCGTTCTTTGACTCCTCCGCAGTTACGCGAATTTCCGCAAACTGACCGCTCATCAGTTCACCCGAGCTGTTGTCGAGCGAAATGGTTATCGGATAAGTATAGGTTCCGTAGGCCGGCGCCGGCGAAAGTGTCTCAACCACTCCGGTGTACGGCTTTTCCCTGTTGTCAACGTAAACCTCAACACTGTCTCCGACGTTTAAAAGCCCCGCAATGTATTCCGATGCTGTCGTACTGATTTCAAGCTCGTCGGTGTTTGCGACGGAAGCTGCAACGCTGCCGGTAGCCACTACGTTTCCGACTGAAACATTCATGCTTGTGACATAGCCGTCTATAGGCGATGAAGGGCTGAAGTTCGAATACTGCTCAGCTGCGAGCTTGTAGTTTTCCTGTGCGGAAATGTAGCTGACGCGCGCGCTGTCGTAGTCGCTCTTTGAAATAGCACCTTCGCTGTAGAGCTTTTCCATGTTGCTGTATGTGGTTCTCGCAAGATCATAAGCGGCCTTTGCCTGAGTATATGAACCGCTTACCGTCCCTTTGTCGATTTCAAAGAGCACAGTTCCTGCTTTAACATAATCTCCAACCTTTACATTCACCTTTGTTACCTGGCCTGCTGCCAGCGGTACAATGGCTGCCTCCTGTGCGGGGCTGATGCGTCCCGACATAGGCGTTGCCTTGCTGATGTCCATGTACTCCACAGTAGCCGTCCTTACTGCGGTAAGCTTTGTTTCATCCTCGGCAGGCGCAATTTTTTCGGCTGCAAACGTCCCGATTCTGTACAGACACAAAACGCCCAGCAGCACTGCTGCCACTATAATGATTTTGTTCTTTTTCAATACTGTTCCCTCCCCTGAATATATCTGATTTTTTAACACCTTTCAAAAACTGACCCACGGGTCAACGTAGTCATTTTACTCCTAAAAAAGACGGGTGTCAACAGATATAACAAAAAAACCGACCCGTCGGTCGGCTTTTATTTCCTGTGTTTGAATGTATTTATACTGTAGCTCTCTGCCGGGAGTGGTGCATATGCTCCTGCATTGCCCTTATCCCCGCTTCGATGTCGCGCGCCTTGAAGGCCTCGAATATTTTTTTATGTTCTTCGAGCACGCTGAAAAGATACTCCTTTGTGTCCTCAGGCTGCTTTCTGATGTGCCTGATATACAAAAGGTATGAGCTTAAGATCTGCTTTAGCATGCGATTATGCGCAGCTTCGTATATGAGCTCGTGGAAATTAGTGTTTATGCTGCACATCTTTTCGAAGTCATTTTTGTGAGTATAAAACTCCATGAATTCAAAGGTCTCCTCGAGCTTTGAAAGTTCTTCGTCGGTAATTCTCTCGATTGCCCATTTTACCGCCTGAATCTCATATGCGCTGCGAAGCTCGTACATGTCAGCTATGTCCTGATCTGAAAAGCCTATCACAAAGGCTCCGCGATTCGGAATGTTTTCAATCAGCCCATCCTTTTCGAGCTGCCTGAGAGCTTCTCTGACCGGAGTCCGGCTGACCTTGTATTCATCGCAGATGCTCTGTTCTGTCAGCTTTTCGCCGGGCTTTATATTACCTACCAGAATATCCTTCTGGAGAGCGGAAAAGAGGCCTCCGGAAAGCGGCTGGTTGTTTTTTTTCTCCGATTGCAATTTGTACATTAAAAGAATATCCCCGTAATAAAACTATAGAGAAAACTGATTATCGGGCCAAGTACCCTGTCTGTCACACCGAAAAGAATCAGTATGACCAGGATAAATAATCCGTTGTTATATATAGTGTAGTAAAACCTGGTGTTTCTCAGGTTGAAAAGCTGAGTTATAATGCCGAATCCGTCAAGCGGCGGAACAGGCAGCAGGTTGAATACCAAAAGCACCAGATTAATCTGGATTACGTAAAGCATTACCTCCCAGACTATGCCTCCGATTGATGACGATAAAAACCCCGGTGCCATATAAAGCAGGCGCAGTATCCCCGTAAAGATTACTGCCAGAATAAAGTTCATTATAACGCCTGCGAGCGATACCAAAAGCTCATCGCGGCGCGGATGCCTGAAGTTTCTCGGATTTATCTGAACGGGAACTCCCCATCCAAAGCCTACAAAGAACAGGCAGGCAAGTCCTATCGGATCCACATGCGCAATGGGATTAATCGTAAGTCTGCCCTGGTTCCTTGGAGTAGGATCGCCGCACTTTACCGCTGCGTATGCATGTCCAAACTCGTGAAAGGAAAGTCCTATCACGATACCCGGAAACATCAGCACCATATTCATGAGCCAGTCGCCGATGCTGTCAAATCTGCCGCTCATTGCCGATGATACCATCAGCAACAGGATTATAACAAACATCGGTGTCCCTATCATTCTTCTCATTGGTTATACCCTCGCCAAAATTATAAGATATCTGACATCAGCCTCGATATACTCTCTTTGAAATGAACAATCAAAGGACGTTTTTTATATTCCGAAAGAGTCAATTCCCTGCAATAGGTTATATCGCTTTCGTATATCGCTTCAAGCCTGCCCGCCGTGTCGCAATCGTAAATGAATGCGTTTGTTTCAAAGTTCAGCCTGAAGCTGCGTATATCAAAGTTTGTCGATCCGACGGAGGCTACTTCTCCATCGGCAACTATTGTCTTTGCATGTATAAAGCCGTTTTCATAGATGAATACACGGCCGCCGGATTTCAAAAGCTCCCCAGCATACCAGTGCGTAGCCCAGTAAACAAAAGGATGATCCGGCTTGCAAGGAATCATCAGTCTGACATCCACACCCGACTGCGCCGCCATTTTCAGCGATTCCAGTATCGCCGCATCCGGCACGAAGTAAGGTGTCTGGATGTAAACATTCTTTACCGAAGATGTGATTATCTTCATGAATCCGCGCTTTACCTCCTCACGTAGTGAGTCCGGCCCGCATGAAACTATTTGGATTCCTGCCTCGCCGCCACGCTGCGGTATTGTGTAAAGAGCATTTCTGACATCCGTTGAATTATCTCCGGTTGCGGCCCTCCAATCGAGGAGAAACCTTGCCTTCAGGTCGTTTACAGATCCGCCCGTAATTCGAAGGTGCGTATCCCGCCAGTAACCGAAACGCTTCTTTTTTCCAAGGTATTCGCGGCCTACATTAAAGCCGCCCACATAGCCCGTCTTTCCGTCAATTACCGTAATCTTTCTGTGATTACGATAGTTCAGTCTGAAATTGATGACTCTGAGCTTGTTCTTAAAGAAGAAGGCGTATTTTCCGCCCGCCTCTCCGTATTTTTTGAGTGTCGATTCCCATATGCCGCGGCTTCCCACAGCATCAAGCAGCAGCTTTACATCCAGCCCCTGCTCCGCCTTCCGCGTCAAAACTTCGATAAGCTTTTTGCCTTCGGGGTCATTCTTCAGTATAAAGAACTCCACACAAATGCTGCTCTTTGCATTTTCTATATCCTTTAAGAGCTCGCCAAACATATGGCCGCCGTCTGTCAGAATATCGACACCGTTGTCTTGAGTAAAATATGCACTCCCGTAAACCTGGTTCAGCTTTATCAGATCGCTCCATTTTCTGGCCTCGATTTTTGCAAACGTAAACCTGCCGGTCTTCATGTTTTCCATCTGTTTGTCGAGCGAATTGGTAATTACCTTTACCTCTTCCCGCGACAGCTTGTACACCCTCTGACGAGATATGTTCTGCGAAAGAAGCAGGTACAAAAACATTCCCACGAGCGGTAAAAAAAGCAGTATGAAAAGCCATGTCAGCGTGGATGAAGGGTTTTTACGTTCCAGAAAAACTACAGCAAAAATCATAATGAAATCCAATATGAGAATTGCCGTAACTATCCACGAAAAATCCCAGGTTTGTCCCGTTGTGTACAAGTCAACCATTAATCTACTCCATTAAAATATCCTGTTCACCCTCAGGAAGCATATAGCCGAATCCCTGATATACCATTGCAATGGTGTGGCCTATATCCTCTCCTGCGATGTTGTCGCCCTTTTGAGTGTAGTGCAGATTATCGGATCTGAGCTCTCCCGTTTCCGCACTGAATGTATTGGTAACTCTCGTTGCCATCCAAATATCGTCATAGCCCTGAGCAAGTCTTTCCTGAGCATCGTTTGGTCTGAAGAAACGAGGTACAATCTGAGAAATAAAGCCGTAATCGCAGCCGTACATTCCCGAGCGCATTATCTCGTGGAACTTCAAAAAGCTGTCCATATAGCTTTCAGGCAGTTCCCAGTCATCGGATTCGCCCTGAATCCAAATGTAGCTGCGAACGTTTTCTTCGAATCTTTCCTGCCACCAGTCAGTCTTTAGTATGTACTGCAGATTATCCCATGTTTCCTTTGTAAAGGCATAGGATACGCCATCATCCGGTTCAAAGGTATCGATGGAGTTACCGCTGATTCCCGTATTCACAATCAGAACCTTTTCACCGAGGTTGTCATAGAGACTCTTTGCTATGGCAGCATCAATATTGCCTCTGGCCTGCGAACCGTCTTCGTTGTTCATCGACTGAACCGAATAAATGCCTGCGGAAATATCATAGGTGTATGCGGTTCCTTTTTTTGTGTTGTCGCTTGTTTCGGGATCCGCAAAATAGTAAGCTGCATTGCTCTGACCCGTCAGGAAGTAAATGCCGATTGGTGCCTTTACTGTCCTGGAAATTGTAAACTCTTCGGTTTCAACGCCGTTTGTTGCAGTCAGTGTTACAGGCTCGTCGCTTACGCCCGTAATAATAACCTGCCCGCTCAGCGAAACCTTTGCGATTTCCGGATTGCTGGATTCATATACCGCATTCGGAATGTCGCCTGCCCACTGAATACGGTCATCATACTGAAACTCGAGTCCCAGAGATTCGTCCTTTATAAATGTGATGGTGCGGGATTCATCACCGCGCCTGAGCTGTGCTGTTGCAACCTCCGCATCATCCGGGAAGAAAGCCTGATAAACCTCCACATCCGGATCCTCGCAGATTATCTGCGGCACGCGAGGTCTGCCCGCAGGGATAATTACCGTATCATCGTCCGAAACAGTGTATTTGTCATCGTCGAGTGTTATTTCAATCTTTGAAAGTGCACTGACCTTTCCTCCCGAAAGGTTTGGCCAGATTACCTCGAGTGCTATAACGCCAAATGCTATCACGATAACAACTGCTGCTATGATTAAAAAGGGATTTTTCTTCTCCTTTTTTTTGTTTTCCATTTTCTCTTCCTCTGCTTTGCTAGTTAATTAGTTTTCCTACCAGACTGAATGTATTGGAGCTGATTATCTTAACAGGTACAATCTGCCCTATCAGCTCCTTCGGGCCTGCCAGATTCACGAGCTTAAAGCCGTCCGTTCTGCCCGAAAGCGTTACCTGACCCGGCCCCGGCTTGTCCAGTCCGTCGCCGCGCTCACGCTTCGCCTCGCATTCTATCAGAACATCCAGGGTGCGTCCGACATATTCGGCATTGCGGCGCGCGCTGCCTTCGTTTATCACATCGACAAGCCTGTTAAAGCGCTCGTGCTTTGTCTCCTCCGGCACCTGGTCTTCAAAGCCTGCAGCCGGCGTGCCCTTTCGCACCGAATAGAGAAAAGTGAAGGCTGAGTCGTAGCCCACTTCTCTGCAAAGGCTTAGTGTATCCTCAAAGTCTGCCTCGGTTTCACCCGGAAAGCCGACTATGATGTCTGTGGTAATGCAGATGTCCGGCACTGCTTTTCTGAGGCTGCCTACGAGCGCCAAATACCTTTCACGGTCGTAGTGCCTGTTCATTCTCTTTAATACTCTGCTGCTGCCCGACTGCACCGGCAGATGAATCTGATGGCACAGATGCTTGCACGTGCCAAAGGCTTTGATCAGCTCCGGCGAGAGATCCTTTGGGTGTGAAGTCATAAAGCGGATTCTCTCGATGCCGTCAACCCTGTCAAGCATGCACAAAAGCTCGGCAAAGGTGGTATCGTGGTCTGCGCCGTCGTTTCTGCCCTTGTAGGAGTTTACGTTCTGGCCGAGTAGCATGATTTCCTTTACGCCGTCACGGGCGAGTGCCTGAACCTCTTTTACGATTTCTTCGGGCTTTCTGCTGCGCTCCCTGCCGCGCGTATAAGGCACGATGCAGTAGGTGCAGAAATTGTTGCAGCCATACATGATGTTTACATACGATTTATGCTTGTAAAGTCTTTTGCAAGGCATCCCCTCCGGGACCTCGCCGCCCTCCGGCCATACATCTATGATTTTGCGCTGCTCGTTAATGCAGTTTTCGAGAAGCTTTGGGAACTCGTGAATGTTGTGAGTTCCGAATATCAGGTCGACCCACGGATATTTTCCCTTTATCGTATCTATGATGTGCTGCTGCTGCGGCATGCATCCGCAAACGCACATTATGAAGTTTTCTCCGTTTTCTTTTCTCCTTTTCAGCTGGCCGAGAGTGCCGAAGAACCTCTTGTCGGCGTTTTCTCTGATAGAGCAGGTATTCATGATGACGATGCCCGCTTCCTTTTTTTCGGAAACGGGTTTGTACCCTGCTTTTACCAGCATGCCCGCCATGATTTCCGAGTCGTGCTCGTTCATCTGACAGCCAAAGGTCGTTATGTGAAATGTCTTTTTCATATCGTTTGACATATTGGTCTTTCCTTGGGATGATTGTAATTTAGAATGTTATCGTTCCGGTTAGGATGTAGCAAAGTCCGCAATAGCCCAAAATTACCGCTGCTACGAGAATTGCCAGCCACGAAAGCGCGCGGAGCGGCCTTTTCGGAATCTGCAGAATCGAGGCACAAAGTGCGTACCCGGCAAGTGTCCCAAGTCCGTTCATTATGACATCGTCCACCTCGGCAAGCCTTCCGAAGAACAGCTGAATTATCTCGATAATCAGACTGAACAACATGCCGAAAATCAGCGCATGATACCATCTCCAGCCGTGCTTTGTCGCGGATTTCCCGCGTCCGCCGCCTCTGCGTCTGTAAAGAGCAAGCGGCAGTAAAAATCCAAACGGCACAAAGAGAATAAAGTTCAGCACCATCGGGTGCAGCACACCGTCCACTATCGGCACCAGATTATATCTCAGCCCCGTCAGCCTGAATGCAGCAAGGCCCAGGCCCAGCATGCCTGTTCGATTCAAAAGCGCACCCGTATATATGCAGAAAAGCCATTCTGCGAGGTATTTCAGTTTTAAGTTCCGCCTCGACGGCATTGCTGCCATCAGGGTAAAAAATATAATTATATATACAAATGTACCCAGTTTTACGCCTCCCATAACGTTTCCGGCCACACTGTGTATATAGTCTATGTAAAAGTTCATTACGCTCTCAAATTCCCTTTCAAATACGTTTTTATTTCATCACATACACCAACAATCATAGCATATTTTAGCCTCCACCGCAAGCATTCGCAATCCCTTTTAAAAGTACCGAAAAGCCCGAGGAATACACTCCCCGGGCCTTTGTCCGAATCTTAAAATTTCTCTATATCTATGTCCGGTGGGGCGTCGATTTCTTCGCCTACATAGTGCCCGTTCTTCTTTCGCTGCTTGACGCATTCTGTAAGCAGATACTCGATTTGCCCGTTTACCGAACGGAAATCTTCCTCCGCCCACCTCGCAAGATCTTTGAAAAGCTGCTCGGATATGCGAAGCGGCACCTGTTTCTTCTCAGCCATTTTTATGCCTCATTTCTAATCAGCCGCTGTTTCTAGTAAAGCGATCCGCTGTTTACGACAGGCTGTGCGTCCTTGCTGCCGCAGAGAACCACCATGAGGTTTGAAACCATCTGAGCCTTGCGCTCCTCATCGAGGTTTACCACACCGTCATTCTTTAATTTGTCAAGTGCAAGCTCAACCATACCCACAGCACCGTCAACGATCATCTTTCTCGCATCTACGATTGCGCTCGCCTGCTGGCGCTGCAGCATTACTGCCGCAATTTCAGGCGCGTAAGCAAGATAAGTGATTCTCGCCTCAATAATCTCAAGGCCCGCATCGTCAACCTTTTCCTGAATAGCGTCCTTTATGCGGTTTGCAACGATTTCGGAAGAGCCTCTGAGGCTTCCCTCGTCAGCAACACCGTCGCCGGTAGTGTCAACGCCCGGTGCAAAGTCATAAGGATAGAGCCTTACGATATTACGGAGTGCGGCGTCGCACTGGAGTGAAAGGTATTCCTTGTAGTTGTCAACCGCGAATACCGCCTTTGTCGTGTCCACAACGCGCCATGTTACTGCGATTCCGATTTCTATTGGATTACCGAGGCAGTCATTGATCTTTTGCTTGTTGTTTGAAAGCGTCATGATCTTGAGCGAAATTTTCTTGCCGCCGACTTCAACAGTCTGCTTGTCGGTGCCGTTGCTCATGGTGAACGAGAACACGTTCTTTTTCGGAGATTCAACATCGCCCGACTGATTGAGCTTTGTCTTTGATGCGGGGTTAAAGCCCACGCAGAAAGGATTTACAAAGTAAAAGCCCTCGCCCTTGAGTGTTCCGTAGTATTTACCGAAAAGTGTGAGTACGAGCGCTTCCTGCGGCTTTAATACCTTAAGGCCCAGGAGCGGGAACCAGCCGATGCAAAGCCAGATTACGCCAAGGCCGATGATAGGGCCGCCAAAGTATACGTATTCAAGTAAGAATGCGCCGCCCACAGTGGCTAAAAATGCGAGTCCGTACAGTGCAATGGTTAAAATCAGCACTGCCATTCCGTTTTTCTTGTTTGTTAATACTTTCTCTGTCATTTCTCTTCCTTCTTTCCTTTATTACCCTTTGATTTCTTATGCAAAACCCCTTTTGCGTCTTTATGATATCATTTTGATATCATTTTGTCAACAAAAAATAGAGCCAATTGGGCTCTATTTTTTCTTTATGTTTATCTGCTTTATGGTTTCTATTGCCGCTTTTATCTCTCCATCACAGTATATCCGTGAGTTCTGAGCTCTTCGAGCATCTTGTCAACGTGCTTCTGATTGTAGGTTTCAACTGTCAGCTGAACCACGCAGGAGTCCACACCCGCACGGTCATCCTTGTGCAGATGATTTACATCGAGAATGTTCGCACCTGTGCCGGATATGATGTTGAGTATTCCGGTAAGAGCTCTCGGCTGATCCGGGAGGACTGTACTGAAGCTTACGGTACGGCCTGAGTAAATAAGTCCGCGGGTGATGATTCTTTCGAGCATCGTCACGTCCACATTTCCTGCCGAAAGGAGCGAGCAGACAGTCTTGCCCTTTAAGTAGATATCGCCATACATTGCGGCTGCAGTTGCAACAGCACCTGCGCCCTCCGCAACGAGCTTTTGCTTTTCAAGAATCGTAAGGATTGCGGATGCAATCTGGCTCTCGGTTACCGTGATAACCTTGTCTACGTATTTCTGACACATCTCGAATGTGTACTTGCCCGGTGTCTTAACCTTTATGCCGTCTGCAACGGTCTTTACGCTGTCAAGTGTGATGATGCGTCCCTGCTCGAGGGAACGAACCATGCTCGGTGCGCCCGCTGCCTGCACGCCGATTACCTGGCAGTCAGGCTTTAATGACTTTATCGCATAAGCCACACCGCCGATAAGTCCGCCGCCGCCGATTGGTACGAACACCACATCCACATCAGGAAGCTGCTCGATTATTTCAAGGCCGATGGTTCCCTGGCCTGCCATAATCTGATAGTCGTCGAAAGGATGAATGAAGGTATAGTCCTTTTCGTCTCTGAGACGGCATGCTTCCGTATAAGCATCGTCATATACGCCCGGCACGAGCACTACGTCAACGCCATAGGAACGTGTAGCCTCAATCTTTGAAATAGGAGCGCCTTCAGGTATGCAAATTGTTGCCTTTACGCCCATGTCGCGCGATGCATAAGCAACGCCCTGTGCGTGGTTTCCTGCAGAGCATGCGATAACACCCCTCGCTCTCTCTTCGTCACTGAGGGCAGCAATCTTGTAATAAGCACCTCTCAGCTTGAACGCACCTGTTTTCTGTAGGCATTCAGCCTTCAGATAAAAGTTGCAATCAGGAACTATTCCGTTAGCCGGAATAACAGGTGTCTTTGTAATTACAGGTTCAAGTACTCTCTGCGCATCGCGCAGCATATCCATAGAAATCATATTTGTGCCTTTCTGCATATATTGCTTTTCCAAAAGCTACATACTCAATTAGAATATTCGGATAATTCCACTGTCAATTTTATACTTTAGTCTCAAAAAAGTCAATAAAACCCGCCTTCGAATATGTCGAAAGCGGGTTTTCGTTTTTTTAGATATTAACTAATATTAAAGAAACATGGCATAATAAACCGGAAGGTATATTATCCTGCCTTTTGCTGTGATTTCACGAGTGTTTGACAGCACAAACGCTCGTTTCACGGTATAATCCTTACTTGTCGTAAAGTTGTTAAGAGCACTATGAATCGTATAATCTCGGCCTGATTTAACCTCCACCGGCAAGATTGATAGATTGTCATAATCATCTATCAGAAAATCAACCTCACCCTTGCTGCGATTGTCATAATAGAACAGGTTATGGCCATGAGCCGCCAGTTCTTGCGCCACAACAGTCTCGTATAGTGCCCCCAAGTTTATACTTCGTTGATCGTCAAGCACGGCACGTATATTCTCTTTGAACAAAATGCCGCTAAGGATTCCAACATCGTTGATGTACAGCTTCAAAAGGTTTTTCCCCGAAGACTCAATCAGCGGAAAAACCGGATTTGAAATAGCCTGCACACTTAAAGCAATGCCTGCGCTTATAAGGTATTCAAACTCGTCCTCATAATCCGCAAAGGTCTTGCCTTTTTTGTTTTCAATGTTCTGTGCAATAACGCGCTTCTTTTTGTTTTCCATGTTTGATGGAATCATATTGTATATTTTGCGAATCATAAGCTTCCGCTCATTATCATATTTCGAAGCGTCGGCTGCGTAGAATTCTTTCGTTTCCGCCTGAACCTCACGGACAGCATGTATGTTTTTATTGTCAATGTAGGCATTAACCGCAGCCGGCAAGCCCCCCACCAAGAGATACTTCTTGAAAAGTGTTATAATCCTGTCGTGAAGGCTTTCGCTAAGGGACTCCAATTTGTTAAATCTTTCATGCATTTCATGTACCGCAAGCTCGCCCACTCCGTTTGCATACAGAAACTCTTCGAAATCGAGTGGGAACATACGCACTTTCCTAATGCTCCCCATTGGTATTGATGATGTTTCCGATAATGTCACACCGAGAAGAGATCCACTGGCTATGAAGGTAAATTTGCCGTCCTGCGAGAGAAATTTCAATAATGTGAGCAAATGCGGATATGCCTGAATTTCATCAATAAAGATAAGCGTATTATCCTTTTGCTGCATCTTTTCCCCATCGATGGTGCTGAGCTGCAGATAGAAGTCATCTATCGTTCTGACATTCGCAAATAGCCGTTCGCCGAGCGAATCCTCAATCATATTTATTTCTATGTAATTTGGAAACAGCCGTTGCCCCACATGCCTTATTATAAAAGTTTTGCCAACCTGCCTCGCGCCGTCTATCAAAAGGATTTTAGGGCTTTCCGACTTTAAATGTTCTTCAATCAGTGCCTCAATCTTTCTAAATAACATAGCATTTAACTCCTTTCGCTAACTTTTCAATATAATTTTAGCTTAGATATGGCAACTTTTCAATATGTTTTTTCGCTTAAAAATCTACTTTTCAATATAAATTTGTCGCTAATAAAACTTTCATGTGCTAGAAATCAGTAATGGTTTGAAAGGCCTAGTGCACTCAAAGGCGGGATTGTCCCTAGTGAGTGCAACATATGCACTAAACTAGGTTATATGGCTGATATAGTGCATAGAAAAAGGGGTAAAGCTTGCAACGGGAAAGGCGAGTACTGTTGGGGCTATGCACTAGAAAGATGTGCTACGGTGATTTAGTGCATACATATAAGGGAAGATCACGTAAGAATATCATGAAATCAGTCTTAATTTCAAAAAATATATGCACTAAATGAGCTAAACAGTATCGGTTAGTGCATATGGCTCGAACGAAGCGGTGGAATTTACTTAATAAATACTGAAAAACATATGCACTAAAAATGGCTTTTGCCCAAAGTAGTGCATACGTTGTTTTTTTTAGGAAATGTTTACGGCCTGTAATTATTAAGACTCTTCGGGTCGCTCTCTTTTTGAGCTCCCCGGGTCTGCCTTGCCGCGAACGCTCGCCTCATAGCTGTCAGCCGGCCCCCCTTTAAGGCCCACTGCCAGCGCGGCGTTCTCGGAGCAGACCTAAACAAAAGGTACGGATTAAACTCCGTGCCTTTTACATATATGCCTTGCCGAGCAGTCCCCTACCCACTGCGGGGCCCGCCGCGCGGGCGACGTTTTCGGGTGCGCCGTGCGGGCCGAGGCGACGGCAATGTCCACCGAGCCGAGCAAGCGTTTTGGCAAGTGGGTGCGGCGGAAGCTGCGGCCGCAACGTCACGAATGTCTGAAGGGTTTTCGATTGTAGAAAACTCTGAGTTTTCGTGACGTTCCAAAACGCGTGAGGCGAGGTTTGACAGTGGCTCGCCGAGGGAAAGGCCAAGCAGCCGAACTCGTCGCCTGCGCGGTGGGGCGGAAAGTGACGGCAGCGAACTAAAAAACTCCCGCTTCGGGATACCGAAACGGGAGCATGATTTTTTGCTTACTGCTGCGAAATTACCAGCCGAGCTTTGTCATAGCTTCATCAACAGCCTTGATAACGATGTCGATTTCTTCCTTGCCTACGATGAGAGGTGGAACGAAACGGAGAACGTTTCCTGCTGTATTGTTGATGAGGACGTTGCTGTCCTTGTAGCAGAGGTCAACTACAGGCTGACCGGAAGGCTGATTGAGCTCGATACCGTTGATCATACCGAGGCCTCTGATTTCCTTTACTGCCTTTGGATGGTTCTTTTCGATTACAGCGTGCATCTGCTCACGGAAGTATTCACCCATCTTTGCAGCGTTGTCGATAACGCCTTCGTTGAGCATTACATCAAGAGTAGTTGCTGCGAGTGCGCAAGCGAGAGGGCCGCCTGCAAATGTTGAACCGTGAGTTCCCGGAACGAGAACCTTTGTAGCTTCGCCCTTTGCGCAAACTGCTGCGATAGGAACACCGGAGCCGAGAGCCTTTGCCATTGAGCAAGTATCAGGCTCTACACCGTAGTTCTGGTGTGCGAAGAGCTTGCCTGTACGGCCGGAACCAACCTGTACTTCGTCGAACATCAGGAGGATGTCGTTTTCGTCGCAGATCTTGCGGAGACCTTCGAGGAATTCCTTGCTTGCAGGTCTTACGCCGCCTTCGCCCTGTACAGGCTCAGTGAGGATTGCGCATACGTATTCGTCCATGAGCATCTTTACGGAGTCGAGGTTGTTGAACTCAGCATATCTGAAGCCTGTAGGAAGTGGCTCGAAATATCTGTGAACGCCATACTGGCCTGTTGCTGTACAAGTAGCAAGTGTACGACCGTGGAAGGAGTTCTTCATTGTGATAACAACGTATCTTTCAGGATGACCGTGGTCCTTTGCATACTTTCTTGCGAGCTTGATCTGGCCTTCGTTTGCTTCTGCACCTGAGTTTGCGAAGAGAACCTTGTCAAAGCAGGAATTTTCAACAATCAGCTTTGCAGTCTGAACTGCAGGCTCATTGTAGAAATAGTTGGAGCAGTGAAGAATAGTTTCTGCTCTTTCCTGGAGGCACTTCTTGATTGCAGGGTGGCAGTGGCCGAGGCCGTTTACTGCGATACCGCCGATGAAGTCGAGATACTTCTTGCCGTCCTTGTCAAATACGTAAGCGCCTTCGCCTCTCTCCATTGAGATTGGCATACGTACGTGGTTTCCATATAAATACTTATCGCCGTTTTCGATAACTTCCTGATTTGTCTTGAACTTCTGGATCATTTTATTCTCCTTTTATCTACAATTGAAACTAATTACCACTTGATTCCAACGCTTTCCTGAGCTGTACCGATTGTGGTGCCCAGTGTTTCCGTGAAAGCATCAAGTATTACGTGAGGTCTGCGACCGTCAATGATGTTAACGGAGTTAACGCCCTCGGAAATGGCCTGAACGCAGCAGTCAACCTTTGGAATCATGCCGCCCGCAATGGTGCCCTTGTCCTTGAGAGCCTTTACATCCTTCACATTAAGGTAGCTGATGACATCCTTTACCTTTATGTCGTTGCACAGGCCTTCGATATCTGTGAGAAGCATAAACTTCTCTGCCTTTAATGCGCCCGCAACCTGACCGGCTGCGATGTCGCCGTTGATGTTGTAGCTCTGGCCGTTGCCGTCGGTTCCGATTGGAGCGATTACAGGGATGAAGCCTGCATCGAGGATTGCATCGATGGCTTCGGTGTTTACCTTTACAACATTTCCTACAAAGCCGAGGTCTACCTCAGCCTTCTGCTTTTCGCAGATAAGCATATTTCCCGATACGCCGGAAAGGCCTACAGCTTTTCCGCCCGCCTTGTTGATAAGCCCCACAAGCTCGGTATTTACCTGACCGATAAGCACCATTTCCACCACGTCGATTACTTCATCGGTGGTCTTTCTGAGGCCGTTCACGAACTCAACCTTTGCGCCGACTTTCTCGATCATCTTGTTGATCATCGGGCCGCCGCCGTGCGCGAGAATCGGACGCATGCCCATCTTCCAGAGCGCTACGACGTCTTCTACAACCGCTGCCTTGAGGTCGTCATTTATCATTGCGTTTCCGCCGTACTTGATAAGGATGGTTTTTCCCTTGTACTGCGAAAGCACCTTTTCTTTATCTGTCATAATTTTTTCCTTTCAAAATTAGCTGCGATAGTCGCCGTTAATCTTTACATAATCGTAAGTAAGGTCGCAGCCGTAAGCTGTTGCTTCTTCCTTTCCGTCGTGGAAGTCAACGATTACGGTGATATCCTTTTCCTTCAGAATTGTAGCAGCCTTTTCTTCGTCAAATACGAGGCCTGCGCCCTCTGCCATAACCTGAATCTTGCCTGCGCATGATTCGAGGAAGCAGTCAAGCTTGTCGGTTGCAAACTCTGCGCCGGAGTAGCCTGCTGCGCCGATGATGCGGCCCCAGTTAGCGTCCTGTCCGAAGAGTGCAGCCTTGAAGAGGTTCGAGCCTGCGATTGACTTTGCAACAAGTCTTGCGTCCTTGAGTGTCTGGAGGTTCTTTGCTTCAACGATCATCATGTGGCTTGCGCCCTCACCGTCGGAAGCGATCTTCTTTGCCATGCCGATGCAGATGTAGTCGAGGGCTTCCTTGAAAGCCTTCTTGTCTGCTTCGCTCTCTACCTTTACGCCGGAAGCTCCGTTTGCGATGAGGAAGAGGGAGTCGTTTGTGGAGGTGTCGCCGTCAACTGTAGTCATGTTGAATGACTTGTCAACTGCGTCCTTGAGCATTGGCTGGAGAACCTCTGCGGAAATCTCTGCGTCGGTTGTGAAGTAAGCGAGCATTGTAGCCATGTTAGGGTGGATCATGCCGGAGCCCTTGCACATAGCGCCCATTCTTACAGCACCGCCGGAGAGCTGGAGTTCAAAGGACATTTCCTTTGAAACTGTATCTGTAGTCATGATAGCCCATGCAGCATCGTGACCGTTCTTTGCGTCGAGCTTTGGAACGAGGTCCTTTACGCCCTGCATCATCTTGTCTACAGGCAGCTGTACGCCGATAACGCCTGTGGAGGACATGATAACTTCATCAGGCTCGAGTCCGAGGAGCTTTGCAGCTTCGTTCTGGAGCTTGTCTGCGTTTGCAAGACCTTCCTTACCTGTTGCAGCGTTTGCGCAGCCGGAGTTCATGATGATGGCTCTGAGCTTTGCAGCCTTTAACTTTTCTCTACCGATGATAACAGGTGCTGCAGCGAACTTGTTTGTAGTAAATACTGCTGCGCAGCTGGTCTTTGTTTCGGAATAGAGCATAGCCATATCAGGCTTTTCGCTCATCTTGCCTTTGATATTTGCGAATGTTGCTGAAGCTTTGAAGCCCTTTGGAGCGGTAACGCCGCCTTCGATCATTTTATATTCCATAATATTTCTCCTATTAACTGTATATCAACTATATTCGGATACGATGTTTATGGTGCTGTTGGAGGCATGTAGATGCCCATTGTTTCAGGAAGTCCCATGATGATGTTCATGTTCTGGATAGCCTGGCCTGCTGCGCCCTTGCCGATGTTGTCGATTACGGAGCAGATGATTACTCTGTGTGTTCTTGGGTCGTAAGTAGCTGCCATGTCGCAGAAGTTGGAAGCTGCAGTCCACTTTGTGTTAGGAAGCTGGCTTGCAGGGTGTACTCTTACGAACGGCTCATCCTTGTACTGTGCCTGATAGATGTCGTAAAGCTCTTCGTTTGTGAACTCTCTGTTTACTGTGCAGTAAATAGTAGCGTGAATACCTCTTGCCATAGGTGCGAGGTGTGGCTGGAAGTTAATGACGTGTTTTACGCCTGTGATAGTTTCGATGTTCTGCTCGATTTCAGGAGTGTGTCTGTGTGTTGCAACACCGTAAGCTCTGAAATTGTTTTCCATCTCTGTGTAGAGGTTCTGGAATACCGGTCTGCGGCCTGCGCCTGTAGTTCCGGAAATAGTGTTTACGATGATTGTATCCTTTACAACTGCGCCTGTCTTGAGGAGCGGATAAAGTCCGAGAGTTGTTGCTGTAGGATAGCAGCCCGGATTTGCGATGAGGTTTGCGTTCTTTGCCTTGTCTCTCCAGATTTCAGGAATGGAGTAAACAGCGTTCTTTGACATTTCGTGGTTCTTGTGCTTTACCTTGTACCACTCTTCCCAAACCTTTGCGTCTCTGAAACGCATGTCTGCGCCAAAGTCGATAACCTTTACGCCCTTTGCGAGAGCCTTTTCAGCGTAATCGGAAACTGTACCTGCATCTACTGCGAGGAACAGAACGTCTGTGTCTGAAAGGAGCTTGTCAACGGATGCATCGTCTACGTCCTCGATAACGAGATCGTATTCGTTAAATCCGTTAAGAGCAGGGAATGTGTCCAAAAGTCTCTGGCCATGTGCAAAGCCATCGGCTACATGCATTAATTTTGTTTCAGGATGATTGAGCATCAGTCTGAATAATTCGCCGCCGGCATTTGAAGCTGCGCCGATCATAGAGTATCTAACCATTTTCTTTTCTCTCCTTTATTTGTAAATAAAATAATTGTATTTCTAACAGGATTAGCGGTTATTTGCCAATCCACAAATATAATAATGCAAAATGCGTGCCAAAACAAGCAAGCGCGGCAAAAATATTTCCGCGCTTGTTAGTGTTTTAACTATCCTTATTTTCTAATACATTTTTTGCACATTAGTGCCATGTCCTTTGGATGATTGATTACTTTGCTGTGGCAAAGCAGCAAATTTGTTATAGTTTGTGCAAATATTTTTGCACGAAATCGCAAATATTTTTGCATTACATTCCGTATTTGCGAAGCTTGTGCTGGAGCGTCTGTCTCTTTATAGCGAGCAGCTCTGCGGCTTTTGAAATGTTTCCGTCGCTTGCTGCGAGTGCCTCCTTTATTATGCTCTTTTCCACCATTTCGAGGTAATCGTCGAGATTGTCGTCAGAGAGTCTGAATTTATCAATTTGCTTTCTCGGCTCGGCACCCTCGACAAACATCAGCATGTTCTCCGTCAGAACGTGTTCGCGTTCAGCCATTGAAACCGCTGCGGTTATCAGGTTCCGAAGCTCTCTGACATTGCCCGGATAATCGTGCGATATCAGCTTTTCCTTTGCCTTTTCCGAAAGCATCCAGATTTCTTTTCCGAACTTTTCGTTGTCTTTTTTTATAAACTCATCCGTCAGCTCGAGTATATCATCTCTGCGCTCGCGCAGAGGCGGTATGTCGATATTTATTATGTTCAGTCTGTAGTAAAGGTCAGAGCGCAGCCTGCCCTCTTCAATCAGCTTTTGAGGATCTCTGTTTACCGTAGCAATAATTCTCACATCCACAGGGATGTCCTTGCTGCCGCCGACCCTTCGTATGTATTCTTCCTGAAGCACGCGGAGGAGCTTGCTCTGCAGATCGTACGGCATGGCGCTGATTTCGTCTAAAAGCAGTGTTCCGCCGTTTGCCTGCTCAAAAAGTCCTGCCCTGTCGACAGCTCCTGTAAAGCCTCCCTTTGTCGTACCGAAAAGAATTCCTTCAAGCAGGCTCTCGGGAATTGCCGCGCAGTTTTGAGCGAGGAATGGACCGTTTTTACGCTCGCTGGCATAGTGTATGCTCTGAGCAAACAGCTCCTTGCCGGTTCCCGTCTCGCCATAGATAAACACGCTCGCAGAGCTGTTTGACGCACGTTTGGCGCGGTTTATCACCGATTTGAACTCTCTGTTGTTACCCTTTATATCGTCAAAGGTATAGCGCCTGATCATCGGCTTTTCAGCAGTTTTGGCCTTTGCCGGGCGTGCCTCGCTTTGGAGCGCTAAAAGCGTCTCGGACATATCCTTTATTCCCGTGATATCTCTGGCTATCTCAAAGGCCGCGATGACTTCGCCGTCCTCTCCGAAAACCGGGTATGTCGAGTTTACGCTCGTAACCTGTTTACCGTAAGCATTCTGATAGGTCTGCTCGACGTTTATGGTTGATTTCCTGTTTGACAGAGCTTGCCAAAGCGTACTGTCCTCCTTTTCTATGTGTGAAAATACCTCGAGAAACGGCTTTCCGAGCACGTCCTCGCGCTGTATTTTTTCAACGATTGCCATGTTTTCGTTGTAAACTATTGAACGGTAGTCTTTATCCACGATGTGAATTGCCAAATCCGCCTTGTTTGCCAGCTCTGTTATGACCTTTTGATATTCCTTTGCTTTCATCACTTCACCTTTCCGCTGTATGTGCCATAAACACTCTATGGACATATCTTAACATAAATAAAAGAGTGGTGCAAATATTTTTGCACCACTCCGCCAATATTTTTGCGTTATTTATTCATGAATCTGTAATTATTTGCAGGTTGCGAGATTCAAAAGCACCTGTACCATGCTCTCCATCGATTCAACAGGAATATATTCATAGCGCCCGTGGAAGTTAAACCCGCCCGTGGAAAGGTTCGGGCAAGGCAGCCCTTCAAAGGAAAGCTTTGCGCCGTCTGTGCCGCCGCGAATAGGAACGATAATCGGCTCGACTCCTGCCTCCTTCATTGCTGAAACAGCATTGTCCACGATGTACATGAAAGGCTCTACCTTTTCACGCATGTTGTAATATGAATCCTTCATTTCAAGCACAAATGTGCCCTCGCCGTATTTAGCATTGAGGTAATCCACCGCGCTTCTGATGAAAGCCTTGCGCTCTTCAAAAATCTCTCTGCTGTGATCTCTCAGTATGTACTCGACATGTGCCTCCGAACAGTCTCCGCCCATCTCCGCGAGGTGGTAAAAGCCCTCATAGCCTTCGGTAGTCGCAGGTGTCTGGCTCTGCGGCAGCATCTGTGCAAACTCCGTCGCAAGAAGCGCTGCATTCACCATCTTGTTCTTTGCTTCGCCCGGATGAACCTCTCTGCCGTGCACGATTACCTTGAAGCCTGCGGCATTGAAGTTTTCATACTCGATTTCGCCTACCTTGCCGCCGTCTACCGTGTAAGCATAGTCGGCGTCGAATGCCTTTACGTCAAACATTCTGATTCCGTCCGCACCCTCTTCGTCGGGTGAGAACGCGATGCGGATATCTCCGTGGAGCAGAGTTTTGTCCGTAAGAAGAGTCTCGGCCATAGTCATGATTTCGGCTACGCCCGCCTTGTCGTCAGCTCCGAGAAGCGTGCTGCCGTCAGTCACTACCAGAGTCTTTCCGACATTTTCCTTGAGGCTCGGGAATACCGAAGGCGACATTACCACCTTGCCGTCCTTTGACAAAGTGATGTCTCCGCCGTCGTAGTTTTCCACAAGGCGTGGGTTTACACCCTCACCCGGAGCATCGTCGACCGTATCCATGTGGGCGAGGAAACCGATTTTCGGCGCCTTTTTCCCGGATGGCAGGTTCGACGGAATCTTTGCCGTAACTATGCAGTGCTCGGAAAGCTTTACATCCTGAGCACCCATCTTTTCGAGCTCCGCAGTCAGCATTTTTGCGAGATCCCACTGACCTTCGGTAGTAGGAACCTTGTCCTCGCAAGTGCTGTCCGACTGTGTATTAACCTTGACATATCTTAAAAATCTGTCCAGTACCTTTTCCATATTTTACTCCTTACATTCTTGCTAAATCCTGGTCGAGCTGGTCGAGGAAGCTATGAATTTTTTGCATCTGCTGGTCACTGTTCGATATCGCCTCGGCGCACTCTTTAAGCTCCCTCGATACAAATGCCGGAATAATGCCGTCCGACTTGTATCTGAGCTTATGCTCGAGGCTGGCCCAGAAGTCCATTGCCATGGTGCGGATTTGTACCTCGACAGGCAGAGTCTTTACACCCTCAACGAAATAGACCGGCACCTTTACCACCAGGTGAAGGCTGCGATAGCCGTTTGGTTTTGGGTTTTCGATGTAATCCTTTATTGTGACCACTTCAATATCCGGCTGCGAGCCCAAAAGCTCCGCAACTGTATAGATATCGTCGATATAGTGACAGATTACCCTGATTCCGGCAATGTCCATCATATATTTGGTGAATTTGCAGTCCTCGAGTGGGTAGTTCATCCTGTAGCACTTTTCTATAATACTGCCGACGGATTTAACGCGGGCGTTCATAGAGTGGATAGGATTATGCTGGTGCGCCAGTTCAAAGTCCTCGTTTAATACCTCGAGCTTTGTACGCACTTCACGAATAGCGCAGTTGTAATCCTTGTAAAGCCGCGCATATTCACCCCTGACAAATTCCTCTGCTTCGGGGTCGACCTTCATGGCCCGGATTGCCTGAATATCAGAATTCATGTGTTTTTATTTCCGCATCCTTTCAATAATTATCAACTATGCAGACTGCATGCCTAAGGGCGTGGCTTGCCACACTCTGTGCAGAACTTGCCTGTGTTCTGAGCGCCGCATTCGCAGGTCCAAGCGCCTGCCGGTGCAGGCATAGGCTTGCCGCACTCTGTGCAGAACTTGCCTGTATTCTGTGCTCCGCAAGCGCATGTCCAGGTATTTGCTGCAGGTGCTGCAGGAGCTGCTGCCGCCTGCTGCTGAGCTGCCATACCGTAAAGCTGCGAAGCCATTCCGCCACCTGCGTTCTGAGCCATACCCATGCCCATGAATGCGCCCATAGCGCCCATACCGCCTTCGTTGTTTGCGGCATCCTTCATAGCCTGACCCATTGACTGAACCGTATAAGCCGCTCCCATGGAAGGATCTCTGAAAGCTCCTGCCATCTGAACGTCCTTGATTCTTGCTTCGTCTTCTTCGTTTGCCTTTACGCTGCTTACACCAAAGGAGAAGATTTCGATACCTCTCTTTTCCTTCCAGTCTGCGGAAAGAACTTCATTGAGTGCCTTTCCGATGTCGCTTGCGTGGCCCGGAAGTGCGGAGTATCTGATGCCCATTTCGGAAATCTTTGCAAAAGCTTCCTGAAGGTGAGTCAGTACCTCACTCTTTAACTGGCTGTCGATTTCAGATCTTCTGAACTCGTCTGTTACATTACCGCATACGTTTGTGTAGAAAAGAAGCGGGTCTGTAATCTTGTATGAATATTCACCAAAGCATGTGATGGCGATATCAATGTCGAGGCCTACGTTCTTGTCAACTACTCTGTAAGGAACAGCATTAGGTGTGCCATACTTGTTCCCCATGATTTCCTTTGTGTTGAAATAGTAAACTCTCTGGTCAACGCCTGTGTCGCCGCCCATAGTGAAACGCTTTCCGATGTTAGCAAATGTTGCCTTGATGCTGTCGCCGAGATCTCCTGTGAAGATTGACGGTGCAACTGTATTATCATAAGTAAATTCGCCCGGCTCTGCGCAAACTTCAACGATCTTTCCCTGCTCAACAATGATCATGCACTGTCCGTCAGCTACTGCAATACCGCTGCCGTTTGTGATGATGTTGTCTTCGCCCTTTGTATTAGATGTGCGCTTGCCCTGCTTTTTCTGACCCTTTACCATGAGGGTGTCTTTATCCATTGCTTCACAATAGAAAAATTCCTTCCACTGATCTGCCAGGTTTCCGCCTGCTGCTCCAACGATTGATTTAATAAGTCCCATAATTTCTTCCTTTCCATTTTTTAATAGAACCTTAATAACTTGTTAATATATCGCAAAACCGAAAAAACGGTTCATACGCCTTTTAAAAGCTGCGTCCGCCGCCGCCGTGAGACCTGCCCGATGAGGACCTGTGTCCGCCATGGCCGCCGCCACCGCCACTGCTGCTCGATTCCTTTCTCGTCTTTGAGACGTTGCTGTAGAGGAATCTGTCACGCTTTTCCCTGAGGTTAAAGGTGTCGCTTAAAAGATAGCTTGCGGCTTCGCTCGCCACAACTCCGGTGCGCATCATGCCGCGCATAAAGATAATACCGAAAATCGCGATTATAATTCCACCGATGAGCGAAATGCCTCCGAATACAAGGTACGCCATAATGCTGTCTTCGCCGCCGTAGCTGTCATTCGGATTTCCGCTTTGGTAATCGGAGCTCGATGTATATTTGTCTATTTCCTCCTGGCTCCAGACATGTCCGCCTTCATATAATCCGTCATAGAGGAATGTGTCTGTGAGATTTAGATAGAGCCTTACCGCTTCCGCGTAAGCTCCCGCGCGAAGGTCATCTATAAGATAGCCCTCAATTATGTCCATATCGCGATTGTAGTAGAGGTCGTATGCGCCTCCGCAGGTGCTGATCCACATGCCGCGGCAATCAGGATCCATGCAGATGAGGAGCAGCACGCCGTCGTGATTATCGCCGTAGCCGTAGCCTTCATAGTCGAATGCGTCGTCCGCATAGTCCATATGGCTCTTTCCTTCGCAATCGTCGATTATCCATACCACAACGTCAATGCCGTAGCTTTCCGCTATGGATACCGCGAGTTCATCGAGTTCGTTTTGTTCCTCCTCGGTCATGTATTCACTTTGCTGATATACTCTCCAAAGGTCGGGATCCGTTACTGTGTCTCCCGGCATAGCATATGACGGTTCCGTCAGAGCCGGAGCCCCGAAGGAAACCATGCACAAGGTAAGAGCTACAAGGATTAAAAATATTCTTCTTCTCATTTTGCCCTCCCCCTATACTGCAATCATAATAAGTGCCAAAAGGAGTGCCGAAAGAATCGTACCTCCAACTGTGAACAGCAGGAAGAACAGTGCCTGCTTTACGCCTGAAATCGGAAGGTTTCCGACAATTTTGCCGGTCTGGCCGTTAACGGCGAAATTGAAATCCTTGCCGCCGTAAACAGCATGTATCAGATATACCGGAAGGAGCGCATACTTTACGGATGTGTCAAGCATCTTTATGTTTCCGTCCTTTTCGGTAAGTGAAGCATACTGTAGTGCCGTGGTTTTGAATTGATCCGAAACGCTTTGTTTTATCCTGCGCACCGCACGAGGCAGGCTTTCCTTTGCGTCTTCATCGAATCTGTCTGCAAGGAAGCCCGAAAAGTAAACCGGATCGAAATCAATCAGCTGATCGTAATCGTACGGTTCAATCGAGTCCATAAGTGCATCGTCCATTTTCTTGCTGCCGTCAACAGGGACCTTTTCAAAACGCATCGAGCCATCTCTGTAGACATCGTAGTACTTTGTCTCAGTATAATTGTATTTGCTGTCCGACCAGGAGCGAACCTTTGTGCCGGTGTACTGCATATAGCCGTCCGCAAGAGTGTCGAAAAGCCAAAACGGTACGTACATACCCTTTATTTCTTTTATTTTGCTCTCGCTTATGAAGTTTTTCGGGAGCAGGTATTTACCCTTGTAAAAGCCCTTTACAATATCTAAAAGCTGCTTGTTGTCAACCTTGAACGGAATGATTGCGTTAGGCTTGAGTGCGCCCTTAAGTTCAGGCTCCATTACGAGCACATTGTCACAGTATGGGCATTTGCTCGCAACGGTGGTCATGTCCGTCACAATCTCTGCGCCACAGTTCTTGCATTTGTAGGTTTTCGTATTTTCAATGGTTTCTCTTTCGTCTTCGCTAAAATCTACCCAGTTAAACTCGGCTTCTTTATCGCCTTTTTCCTCGGTCTCGAAAACGTCTGCCGCAAAGGTGCTGTCGCAGTGGTCGCATACCAGAAGCTCCTGCTCCGCGTCCCATCTTAGTGGCGCTCCGCAGGCTTTACATTTGTATGAATTCGTGTTCTCTGCCATAAAAATTCTAATCTTTCAATATAGTATTTTGCATGGGTGCACTTGGGACACTCACACAAATTTAATCATACCCTAAAACCTAATAACCGTCAAGAATTTGACGCTACAGCATTATGTCGCTTTCGCGCTTGCTTTCCCTAACTTTTTCAATCAATCCGTGCATCGGTTTGTGAAGCAGGAGGCAGACAATTGCCGTGCAAATTGCAAATAGCAGGACTATCCCCAGACATTCAAAATATGTGCTGCCGTACATGCCGCCTATACATTCACGCATAGCGTTTATGGCATATTTGAAAGGCATAAGCGGATTGATTGCCTTAAAGAGTGGCGGCAGCACCTCCACAGGGAATGTGCCCCCGGAGCCTCCGACCTGAAGAACCATGACGATTACACAGATTCCAAGTCCCACGCTCTCGAATGTAAATACCAGCGAGTACTCAATCAGCGTAAAGGCTGCGCCGATGACCAGCGAAGCCAGCACAAAGCCCGCCGGATGCAGACAGTCAATTCCCACGTAGAGAATCTGGCCGAGCGATACCAGCAGCGCCTGAACGAGCCCGATTACGAGGAATACCCTGTAGCGCGCCAGAAACCTTGCATGGGTTTTCACATTCCCCAGTTCTTCTCTCCGTTTTACATCCACCTGTATCATGATTGTCATGAGGAGAGCTGCAATCCACTGGGAAAGCGTCGTGTAGAAAGGCGCCATTTGCGAGCCGAAGTTTTCTATGTTAAAGAGCTTTGAGCTTTCCATTTTAATCGGAGCTGCCATATTTTCGGCAATAACCACCGGGTCGTTTTCCATCAGCCTGTCAATGTCACTCCTTAGCTCGCTGTCCGCGAATTTATCAAGGAGCGCCGAGAAATTGCGTATACCGCGCCTCAGCGAATTGACGGTATCCGCAGTGCCCGAAAGGCCTCCCTCAAAAGAGCTTAGTGCCAGCGATGATTTGTCGAGTGCCTGCCCTATCAGAGCCAGATCGCCGTAGGCGCTCGAAAGGTACCCGCGGGTAGCATCAATGCTCTCTCCGGCATCCTTTGCAGCATCGTTTAATTTCGCATCGGCTTTGTTTATATCGCGCTCCGCCTCGCGCAGATCGCTTTTGGCGGTGCCGATATCCGAAATTACTTCATCAATGTATGCGAAAACCAGCTTCTGGTTTGACAAATCCGCTGCCTGCAGCTTTGTAATCCCCGCTGAAATATCCGCAAGGTCCTTTGAAACGGCAGCAAGCTTTTCAGCCTCAGCGTTAAGCCCCATATCAGCAAGGCTTGCTGAGGTCCGATCTGCCGTGACCTGCATCCGGTCGACTGTTTCCCTGCGGGTTTTAAGGTCCTCCTGCACATAACTGCCTGCCTTTGTCATATCGGTTTTTGCCGATTGCAGTTCCTTTTCGGTCTGATCCAGGTTTGATGACATTGCCGCCGTCATATCTGTGAGAGTGCGCGCCAGAGCCGATTTTTCCGGCTTTTCCGAAAGTTCACCGCTCACCGTGCCGAGATAATCATTTGTATCCGCTGCCATTTCCTGCGAGCTTTCCGCCAAATCACGGGATGCGGAAAGCAGGTTTTCGGTGGCGTTTGAAATATCCGATGCCGCATTTATAACCCTTGCGCTGCTTTCGAGATCCGCATCAAGCTCCGAAAGAACCCTGTTTATGTCACTTAATGTATTTTGCGGATCAAGGCCCAGCGCTGCCGATGCCGAAGCAATCTCCGTCACGTATTTTCCGAGCGTGTCCACAAATGCCGCATCGACCTTTTCCTTCAAAACACCCTTTACCTTGCTCGTGATTTTCGGTGCAATGGCATTCGTTTTCTCATTTTCGTAGAAAAGCAGCTGCGGATGCTTTAATTCTCCGCCTGCGATTCCGATAATGCTCCTGCTGAAATCCTCGGGAATAATTACTGCTGCATAGCAGTCGCCGGCGTAAACGCTTTCAATCGCTGTTTCCGCATCATCTGCAAATGTCCAGCCGATATCGTCGTTTGCCTTTAATGCCTCTATGACCTTGTCACCGATATTTATCGATAGTCCCAGAGCCTCCGCTCCCTCGTCCGAGCTTGCCACCGCAACGGAAATTCCCGCAGTTGCTTCGCTGCTGAAAGGATTCCAGTTGGAGAATGTATTAAACCATGCAAAAAGGCAAGGTATTACGCAAAGCCCGACTATTATTACAATTGTTACAGAGCTTGATGTCAGCTGTTTGAAATCGTTATCGGTTATCTTCCCGATTTTTTCCGCTGATGAGGAGGCAGACGCGATTTTATCGCGTACACGTTCGCGGACCTCGCGGGCGGCCTCGGCCGCCGCGGCGGCAGCTGCCGCTGCCGGGCTGTCCGATTCGGACAGCAGTCCGCGCTCGCCAAGCAGATCATCACCGAGCAGATCGTCGAACTCCGGCTCGCTGTCGGTCACTTCAGCCAGCTTCTTTTGAATCGTGCTGTCCATGTACTCAACGCTGATGAGATATACCGAAAGTGCAAACATCAGGGCTACCCAGATCAGCAGAAATACTATTTTATCACTGTCCGTCATCCAGCGGATGAATCCGAGAGCTACGGGCAGCACAAAGAACATAATCAGCCCTATGCGTATGCGTTTTTTATTTCTTTCGTGGATTTGCTGTGCGTAATCAATCATTTTGTTATTCATCACAGCACCTCCGTTTCACTCATTTTATGGTGCACAAAGGATTTCACCCCGACAAATGGCTTTCTGACAAGCAAGCCTATTAAAACTGCGCACACGAAAAATACCGAAAGCTGCGCCAGATAGATTGCGTAATCCGAGCCGTACATGCCGAACATTGCCTCGCGCATCGCATCGATTGCATAAGGGAACGGGAAGAACTTGAATATCTTCGCATAGATTCCCGGTAATATTTCTATAGGATAGGTTCCGCTCGAGCCCGAAATCTGCAGCATCATTACGACTATTACAACAGCCTTTCCGATGTCTCCGAAGGCCAGTGCCAGGGCGTAAATCAGCATCACGAATATCATGTCGGTTATTGCTGCCGAGAGCCAGAAAAGCCAAGGGTGCAGAGGCTCCACATGCAGCAGGAATATATCCCCGGCCACTACGACCGCGGTCTGTATCTGCCCTATCAGGAAAAAAATCAGATAGCGCCCGAAAAAGCACTGTGCTTCGGTCGCGCCCGGATACCTTTTACGCTTTACGTTTGTGCTCAGGAGCGTCACCAGCATTACGGCACCTACCCAGAGTGCAATCGTCGTGTAGAAAGGCGCCATCGCCGCACCGTAGGAAGCGGGCTTGTAAAGCTCCTCGGCCTCTACCTGCACCAGATCGGTTATATACTCGCTGTACCTTGCTGCACTCTCCTCCGAGATGTCGCCGGGCAAAGCATCGCCACTCGCTCTTTGCAGCGCCCAAACCTTTTTTATCGCATCATCAAGCCCCGCCGAAACAGCAGCAAGTGTGCCGCCAAGCTCCGTAAAAGCCTTTTCCGACTCGCTCTTTAGTACCTCGCTCTCCGCCATAACCTTGTCCAGGTCATCTAGCGCAGTACCTGCCGTATCCATTAAAGGCTTTGCCCTCTCAAGAGAGTCCTCGAAAGAGGTTATTATGCTTTCGGTCTCCGGCCTTACCTCGTTTTTCATCATACTCTGCGTATGCGAAAGATCGCCCGCAATTCCCGAAAGGACGTCCGGAGAGCTCGGAACAGTCTCGGTCAGGTTCTTTATATGCTTCATCGTCACTATCATTGCATCGATGTGAGCAAGCACCGAATCAGCTGTCTCATTTCCCCCGTCCTGCGGAATCATTGCGCGAAGCTCCGTGAGCTCCTTTATCGCGATATCCGCCTTTGCGTTTGCTTCCTTTACAAGCTTCTTTTTTTCCTCTTCGCTCATCGGCTTTTGCAGCTTATCCACGGTGTACTCGAGATTGTCTATGGAATCCTCCACAGCCGACGATTTTTTATCCAGCTTCCGCGAAATATCGCGCAGCGTTACCTGCGCCTCGGTAATATTCGCATCGGCCTTTTCTATGTCCTTCCTCGCCTGCACTCTGCCCGAAGAGAGATTCTCGCGGGAATTTGAAGCCGACTCTCCCAGCGGCTGTCCGCCTTCAATCATCTGCCCTATGGCTGCGGAGTAGCTGTCAAGCGCCGTCTGTGCGCTGCGCAGCCCGCCTACCGCACGGCTTGCGGCATCGTCAGTGTCGATGTCCGCCATCAGTGCCTGCGCATCAGCGAAATATTTGGTCATCATCAGCTTCACTAAATCGGAATTGATGTCGCGCAGCATGTTGTCGGCCGCAGTGTCGGTGATTTTGGGCGCAATGCCGTTCTTCTTGATGTTGCAGCAGTAAGTGATGCGCGGCTTCGCGTCGCCTATGGCTTCCTCGTAGTGGTTCATGGCGTAGGTAAAGCCGTCCTCGAATATGATGGCCGCATAGTACTTGCCCGAGCTTACGCCGTCTATGGCTTGCTCGGCGCTGTCCACCGGAATGTAGTGAATGCTCTCGCTGCCGGCAAACTCTGCGATTGCCTCTGCCGCCGCATCGATATGCGTGCCGTCAGGCCCCTCGATTCCGAGATCGCGGCTTGCCAGCGCCACAGGCACATTCCCCGTATTCACATACGGGTTCCACGTCGCATATATGTTTATCCACGCGTAAAGAGACGGCAGAACTCCTACCGCCAGAACTATAGCGAGCACGAAGAAATGCTTCACTATCGCGTTTATATCATTTTTGAAGATACTGAGTATTGTCCTCAAGTCTTTTACCTCATCACAAAGTCATATTTTTCAAGGGTTAGTACTGTTTACCCGACTAATGATTATAACACAAAAACGGTAGCAATGCTACCGTTTTAATATGCGTGGTTGCGGGGGGAGGACTTGAACCTCCGACCTCCGGGTTATGAGCCCGACGAGCTACCAACTGCTCTACCCCGCGATATCAATATTTAGTTGGTGCCGGAGACCGGGGTCGAACCGGTACGATCTGTAAGGATCGCAGGATTTTAAGTCCTGTGCGTCTGCCTATTCCGCCACTCCGGCGATTTAACTAACCCACCCGGGAGAGAACCTCTCTCCCGAGCAGTCTCTGGCTGCGAAGGAGGGGCTCGAACCCTCGACCTTGCGGTTAACAGCCGCCTGCTCCACCATTGAGCTACTTCGCATCAACTGTCGCCCCGTGGCGACAAAAGTAATTATACTATAAAAGGGCTTTAGGTGTCAAGAACTTTTACTCTGCTAACACCCCAGCACACTTAAAGTACGTATTCCGAAATAAGGCGACCTATTGCGCCAATATCCACCTGTCCCTTAAAACCAAAGGTGGCTGAAAATCTTGCGAACATTTGTTTGCTTTTACCTTATGATTATGCTATAATAATCATTAAGGAGTTGCAGAAGATATGAGTGGCTTGCTGATTTATTTTTCGGCTCCAAAGGGAGTGATGCCTATGCGCAAAGCTTTACGGAGGGGTTGGGAAAGGAGATAAAGCATGTCTTTCTACGAGGCTATGATGCTTCTGGCGCAGCTGTTAATGCTGCTCTTGATGCTGAAAAAGCCTCACGAATAGACAAAGACCACTCTACCCGGTAAGTTGAGTGGTCTTTAAATTAATACCTCTTAGCAAGCCACATCTTCTGTGACTTCTTTTTCTCTTTTAATACTATCACGACATGACTTTCGTGTCAACTGATTTACGCCTCGCCATCCGAGCTTTTAATTCGGTTATCAATGCTTTCGGTTCCCATTACCCTGCGGCTCATCTGATTATACAAATCGCGCTCGTTATCGGTCATCTTGAAATATTTTGATGCGCCGCCCGAAACCGGATTTTCAAAGCGCGACATCAGTGTCTTCACCACATTCTCGCCGCAGGCTACAAGCTCACTCGAACCGCCCTCGGCTTCGAGGCTGCACTTTGATGCAATGCTTTCTATCAGCGCATTGTCTTCCGGCGTCAGATAGTGATCCATTATTGTAAGCACCAGACCCGTGTAAAGGCGCGCATCGCCATCCTCTGCGACGGTTCTGAGGTAGCTCAGCGAGCTGTCTATAATCCTCTGCACACTTGCGATTCCGCGTTCCTCACGTGCGATATTAAGCGTCAGCTTTATGCAGGTCAGCGCGCCTACAGCCGCCATTATCATGCAGGTTATAATCCAGCCTCTGTGCGGATTTCCGTTTGCGATTTCATCATATCCGAAATATGCTGCAAGTCCCGTCATTATAACGGCGCATACGAGCAGCACAGTCCGCAGCTTTTTCTGGGTCTTTATCAAATCGTTTACCGACATTTGTCTCTCCTCCGGTATCTGTTTTCGGGCTTATCGCCCACAGATGAAATTATATCACATTTACGCCTGCTCGCATAGTCTGCTCGCATAGTCCACCCTCAAAGTCCGCTCGTAAAAGTGGTGCAAAATTCGCTCATTTGAGGTATAATTAAATTTGTAGTATCAGCTAATATATTCAGCTTTTTTTAGATGTAGGAAAGGAAATGCTATGGGTTACAAAGAAGTATACGAATTTTGGAAAACGAGCGATTTTTTCGATGAGGCTACAAGGGCTGAACTGGCAGCACTGAGAGACGAAAAGGAGATTGAAGACAGATTCTATCGCGATCTCGAGTTTGGCACGGGAGGTCTGCGCGGCATACTCGGCGCAGGCTCGAACAGAATGAATAAGTACAACGTTCGCCGTGCAAGCACCGGCTTTGCGCAGTTCCTGAAGGAGCAGTTCGGCGAGGAAGCCGCTAAATCCAAAGGCATAGCAATCGCGTTTGACTGCAGGAACTGCTCGCGCGAATTTGCAAAGGAAGCCGCCCTGACGATGGCCGCAGAGGGCGTAAAGGCTTATCTGTTCACCATTCTTTCCGCTACGCCTCTTTTGTCATACACGGTAAGGAAGCTCGGCTGCATCGGCGGCATAGTCATCACCGCCAGCCACAATCCAAAGGAATACAACGGCTACAAGGCTTACGACAGCACCGGCTGCCAGCTGGGTCTTGAAGACGCCGAGGCGGTCATCCGCAAGGTGGCAGCCATCGACATCACATCCACCAAGGTCATGACTGAAGACGAAGCCAAAGCAAAGGGCCTCCTCACCTACATAGGCGAAGACATACTCGAGGCCTTCGTGAGCGAGGTTGAAAAGCAGGCACACGAGCTTTCCGAAAAGGATCGCGATAATTTCTCGGTTGTTTACTCGCCTCTGCACGGCGCAGGCTGTGAGCCTGTAATGCGTGTGCTGGGCCGCCGCGGCTTTAAGAACGTAACCCTCGTAAAGGAGCAGGCCGTTCCGGACGGCGATTTCAGTACGGTTCGCTCTCCGAACCCTGAGGAGCGTGACGCCCTTTCGATGTCCATCGCAAAGGCCGAAGAAATCGGTGCCGATCTTGCAATGGCAACCGACCCCGACAGCGACCGTATAGGTATCGCAGTAAGGGCAAAGGACGGCAGCTACCGGCTCTTTACCGGCAATCAGACAGGTGCGGTGCTTACTGCTTATGTTTTAGAGCGCAGAAAGCCGGAACTGACGCCAAAGCATGTACTGGTAAAGACTATCGTAACCAGTGAGCTCGGCGCTGATATCGCACGCAGCTACGGACTGACGACATACGACACTCTTACCGGCTTCAAGTTCATCGGAGCACTGATGAATCGCCTTGAGGAGACGGGTGAATATAAATATGTGATGGGCTATGAGGAAAGCTACGGCTATCTGGTAGGCTCTCACGCCAGAGACAAGGACGCTGTCGTTGCAGCTATGCTGATCTGCGAAATGGCAGCATATTACAAGGCAAAGGGCCTGAGCCTGATAGATGTTTTAGACAGTCTCTATGAGAAGTTCGGTTATTATCTCGATAAACTCGATTCATTTACGCTGAAGGGCAAGGACGGTCAGGAAAAGATTGCGTCCATCATGGCAGAGCTCAGAAAGCTTGGCACAGGCTTTATGAGCGGTATCAAGACCGTAAAGGACTATTCACTCGGCTGCGACGGACTGCCAAAATCAAATGTTCTGAAATACATCTATGAAGACGGCTCCTGGATGGCAGTAAGACCTTCGGGCACAGAGCCTAAAATCAAGATTTACTATTCTATAAAGTGCGCTACGATGGCAGAGTCCGAGGCAGAGCTTGAGCGCCGCCGCGCAGCAATCAACAAAATCGTCGAAGGCTAGGAGATAAATTAATGACTTTAGATTCGGTTCATATCGCGGTAGCGGTGCTGCCCGCCATAATCCTGATGGTTTTCATATACAGGGCCGACAGACTGGAAAAGGAATCGCCGAGGCTGCTTTTAGGCCTGATGCTGAGCGGCATTTTTGCTATACCGCTGGCAATCGCTTTGGAAACTGTCGGTGAGGATTTCATCCTTCCGGCGCTTTTCACCGAAAACACCTGGACGTGGGTCCTTGTAGACAATTTCGTTGTGATTGCGCTGGTCGAAGAGTTTTCAAAATACCTGTTTATGAAGCGTCAGACCTGGAATCATCCCGAGTTTAACTGCCATTTCGACGGCGTAGTCTACTGCGTCTTTGCATCGCTGGTGTTTGCCCTTCTCGAAAACATCGGCTATGTGGGCTTGATGGGGCTTGAGGTGGGGCTGCTCAGAGCAGTCACCGCAGTTCCGGGGCATGCCTGCTTTGGCGCGATAATGGGCATATACTATGGCCGCGCAAAGCGCTTTGAAACCGAGGGAAGTCGCGGCAAGGCCGCTGCTCTTCGCCGCGCAGCAGTCATCATCCCCGCCCTGTGGCACGGTGCTTACGATACGCTGGCTACAGTAGGGCTTGACTCCATGTTCTTCGGTCTCATCATAATTATGTATATTTACGCGATAGGGCTGGTGCGCAGGGCAGCAAGGTCGGACAGCTATTTCGTGACCTACTCGGCAGGTGCGGGCGACATTTCCTATTATCTGTTTAACGACAGAAGATGACCTGCACGGCCGCCACAAAAAGACACAAAAAGTAGCACGTAAGGTGCTACTTTTTTCATGCCTTGTATGAAGCGGGGCGGTTGTCAGAACAGCAGTCCCCATGCGAGGAAACCGAGGCAGCCCACAATACCGACAAAGATAAGTACAACTACCAGATATCCCATTACGTTTCTTGCCGAAAGGCCTGCAATACCCAGTGCCGGCAAAGCCCAGAACGGCTGAATCATGTTAGTCCACTGGTCACCCCAGGCAATAGCCATTGCCGCACGACCGGTTTCGATACCCATCTGTGCTGCTGCAGGCATTACGATAGGGGCCTGTACAGCCCACTGTCCGCCGCCTGAAGGTACAAAGAAGTTGATAATACCTGCAGACAGGAATGTGAGCATTGGGAAAGTAACATCATTTGAAATGCTTACGAAGAAATTGGCAATGATACCTGCCAGCGAAACCCCGGCAGCATTTTCGGCAACCATCATGCCCATGATGCCCGCATAGAACGGGAACTGCAGCAGGATGCCTGCAGCACCTGAAGCGGTAGCGTGAATAGCGTCAACATATTTACGCAGATCTCCGTGAAGCAGGATTCCCAAGAACAGGAAAATCATGTTTACGATATTGAGGCCGAGGTTGAAACCGTTATTTACAAAGAAGTATACGATATAAGCGAATCCCAGAATCAGAACAATCGCCCAAAGAACCTTTGAATGCTCGATTTTCTGAGCAGGTGTGCTGATTTCATAAACTTTGTCAGGTTCTTCTTCAATCAGACTCGGATCAACCAGAATAATCTTTTCGCCTTCCGGATGCATCGCATAATTTATGAGCGGCATGATTATCAAAACAACTCCGCACATAATCAGGTTGCATGGATGGAACAGCGTTTCCGAAGTAGGCGCCTGATATACATTTTCAAGAATTGTTGTCGGGGCTGAGATTGTCAGTGGGATAGAGCCCGAAAGACCTGCGTGCCAGATTACAAAGCCGGAATAAGCAGCCGCAATCAGCAGCGGGTAGTCGACATTTCTGACTCTCTTTACTACCTCTTTTGCCAGCAGTGCACCCGCAATGAGTCCAAATCCCCAATTAAGCCAGCAGCATATGGTTGAAACAATAGTAGTTACAAATATTGCACTCTTTTCATCATGTGCAAGCGACGCAATAGCACCCAGGGCTTTTTTACACACCCTTGCGGAAGCCATAGCGGCACCTAAAACCAAAACCAATGCCATCTGCATGGAAAAGCTAAGCAGCGCCCAAAAGCCACTGTTATTACCCCAGGCATCTACCAGCTCCATAGGTCCGAGGCCGGTACCGAACATTGCAAATATAAATACTACAATGGTCAGTATTACCGCAAATAGGAATGGATCGGGCAGCCATCTGTTTACTACAGCTACGCAGCCGTTTGTAAATTTCTTAAACATAACATTCCTCCATAGTGTAACAGTTCGCAAATTATTCATTTAATATTGCGAATAAATATAACTTGCGTTAATTTTATTAGAACATGGAGCTATTGTCAAGACTTTTCTGAATATTGGCTCAAAAACTACCCGGAGTCTCATTTTAGACAATAGAAAAAGGCGGGCCATTAAGACCCGTCTTTTCCTGATAGTATGTATAGTTGTGTAAGTAGGAAAACATGCAAATTCATTCTGCACATTTATTCTATCAATCAATGCGCAACAAAAGTGCAAGCATTCCTTTATTTTTCTGCTTTTTTCGAAAAAATTTTCGATTCCTCTCCGTTTATTATGCGTGAAATGTTTGCGCGATGCTTTACTATCACTATTATTGACATAATCAGAGCGGCGAAAAAGAAATCCGGCTCAAAAATAATCGACAGAAGTGGCAGCGATATTGAGCCCACAACGGAGCCCAGCGATACCATCCTCGAAAAGTAGACCACAATCGCAACCAGAACCAAGCAGCAAATTCCCAGCAAGGGGCTAATTGCCATTATTACACCAAAGGCCGTAGCAACGCCCTTTCCGCCCCTAAAGCCGAAAGCCATAGGCCAGATGTGCCCGAAGAACACAAAGAGTCCTGCCAGCATAGCGCAAGAAAGCATCATTGCGCTCACTGTTCTTTCGTCCTCGTAGCCCACAATATGCGCCGCATAAATGTACGCTATGAGTCTGCCGAGCATTACCGCCAAAACTCCCTTTCCTATATCGATTATCAGCGTTCCCACGGCAGCCTTTTTACCAAGCACGCGCAAAACGTTTGTCGTACCGGCATTTCCGCTGCCCTCGCGCTTTATATCTATTCCGTGTGCCTTTCCTATCAGTATTGCAGGCGAGATATTTCCCATGAAGTATGCGAGCACACCTACTATTACCAAAACAAGTGCATTTATCGGCTGAAACATATTATCCCTTCTTTATTTCTCAATTTGTCTTTTGTTTGACTGTTTGGCCAAACTTTTGCCAAAGCTAAAAATCCGAATTATCCTTTTCTCCCTTTTCGCGGAACACAAACTTTATCGATGTTCCCTCAAATCCGAAGGATTCGCGTATTCTGTTCTCGAGATAGCGCGCGTAGGAGAAATGCATCAAATCGCGCTTGTTGATCTGAAAGCTGAAAAGCGGCGGCTGGATGCCGACCTGAGCAGCATAGTAAATCTTCAGATGCTTGCCCTTGTCGCCCGGTGTAGGCTTCATCATGGTCGCATCGGCAATGAGTGCATTGAGCTGGCCCGTGGATATGCGCAGTGACCTCTTTTCCTGAACGTAGTCTGCGGTATCTATAACCTTTTGAATACGCTGGTGCTCGAGCACAGAAATGAACACAATCGGCGCATAGGTCATAAAGATCAGCTCGTTTCGAATCGTCTTTTCGAAATCGCGCATGGTGTTCGTCTCTTTTTCGACGAGATCCCATTTGTTTACGACGACAACGATTCCCTTTCCTGCTTCGTGCGCAACGCCTGCAATCTTTTTATCCTGCTCGGTCACGCCCTCGGACGCATCTATCATTAAAAGCGCCACATCGCAGCGCTCCACAGCCGCAACCGCGCGGATAACGGAATACCTTTCGATGTCCTCGTTTACCTTGCTCTTGCGACGAATGCCTGCCGTATCAATCAGTATGTATTTTCTGCCGTTTCTTTCAAACGGCGTATCTATCGAATCCCTGGTTGTGCCTGCAATCGGTGACACGATTACGCGGTTTTCGCCGAGCAGCTCGTTAATCAGCGAAGACTTGCCCACATTCGGCTTGCCAATTACGGCAATTTTTGTGGTTTCGTCGTCCTCCTCATAGGCGCCCTGCGGGAAGTTCTTCACAATCTCGTCGAGCACATCGCCAAAGCCGAGCATGTTCGCTGCCGAAATCGCCATCGGCTCGCCAAGCCCCAGCTCGTAGAAATCATAAAAGTCCTCCGGAAGGTTTCGCGGATTGTCTATTTTATTTACGACAAGCACCACCGGCCGCCCTGTGCGCATCAGCATCTCCCCAACCTCACGGTCTGCCGCTGTAAGCCCCTCGCGACCGTCGACGAGAAAGAGAATTACGTCGGATGTCTCCATCGCAATCTGTGCCTGCTCGCGCATTTGGGAAAGGATGATGTCCTTGCTGTCGGGCTCGATGCCGCCGGTGTCAATCAGCGCAAAATGCTTGCCCAGCCATTCGGCTTCGCCGTAGATGCGGTCTCTGGTTACTCCGGGGGTATCCTCGACAATGGATATGCGTTTGCCCAGTATTTTATTGAAAAATGTGGATTTGCCCACATTCGGTCTGCCAACTATAGCTACGATTGGCTTACTCATCGAAAATTCCTCCTATGAAATCGGCAGGGTCAAAGGCCTTTAAATCGTCCATACCCTCGCCTACGCCTATGAATTTAACTGCCATGTCAAACTCGTCGGCAATGGTGATGGCAATACCTCCCTTTGCGGTTCCGTCCAGCTTTGTTATGACGATACCTGTTAGGTCTGCTATATCACCGAATTCCTTTGCCTGCGAAATGGCATTCTTTCCTGTGGTTGCATCGAGAACGAGCAGTGTCTCCCTCGCTGCCTCCGGATATTCCCTGTCGATGACCTTGTTCATTTTTGCAAGCTCTGTCATCAGGTTCTTTTTGTTCTGAAGCCTGCCCGCCGTGTCACAGATCAGCACATCCGTGCCCTTTGCTTTTGCAGACTGAATGGCGTCGAAAATTACCGCACTCGGATCTGCACCTTCCTGATGGCGAACAACGGGCGCTCCGACTCTGTCACCCCAGATACAAAGCTGCTCTGCGGCTGCCGCTCTGAAGGTGTCTGCTGCTGCCAGCATTACGGAATTACCCTCGCTCTTTAATTTGCTAGCGAGCTTTCCTATCGTCGTGGTCTTTCCGCCGCCGTTTATTCCTATCATGGTGATGATGAGCGGTCTGTCGCCGCAAAGCGCATGGCGCTCCCCTTTGTTCATCATGTCAGCCATGATTTTCTTTAATCTTTCCTTTACCTCTTCGGGTTTACTGAGATAGTCAGCGTGTATTGCATCCCTCAGCTCCTCTATTATCTTCATTGTTGTATCCATGCCGATGTCGGAAGTAATCAGCACTTCCTCGAGTTCATCGAGCAGGTCTTCGTCAACAACGGCGCGGGAAACCAGCACATTTGCCAGCTTCTCGCCCATTTTGCCAAAGAATGATTTTTTCTTTCCAAATTCCATGTTTTCCCTTTCTGTTGCTCTCTGTTTCTCCGTCTGCCCCTTAGTCCAGATCAAACTCATCACCGAGCTTCAGACTGATAACCTTTGATACGCCCTGTTCAGGCATAGTTACTCCGTAAAGCACGTCTGCGTGCTCCATGGTTACCTTCTGGTGAGTAACCAGAGCGAACTGGATATCGTCAAAGTTCTTCAGGTAGTTTGAGAAGCGGTCGATATTCGCATCATCGAGCGCAGCCTCAACCTCGTCCAAAATGCAGAAAGGCGTAGGCTTGTGCTTTAATACGGCAAACATCAGAGCAATGGCCGTCATTGTCTTTTCTCCGCCGGACAGGAGATTTATATTCTGAAGCTTCTTTCCCGGTGGCTGTGCGATGATGTCGATACCCGATTCGAGAGGGTGGCTCTCATCGTCGAGTCTCAGCTCGGCATGTCCGCCGCCGAAAAGTTCCTTGAATATGCTGTCGAAATTGGCAACCACACCGTCAAAGCTTTCCTTGAAGCGCTCTGTAATGGTCCTGTCCATATCCTCGATAATCTTTTTGAGCGATTCGGTTGCTTCGAGTATATCCTTGCGGTTTGCAGTCAGGAATTCGTAACGCTCACTGACGGATGCGTATTCCTTTATTGCACCGATATTAACTTCACCGAGTTCCTTCATGCGGGCACTGATTTTGCGCGATTCACGCTCTGCACCCGCCATATTAAAGCCATGCTTTTTAAACTCCATGGCCTCGATATATGTTACCTCGAACTCGTTCCAAAGGCGCTCCTTTAAGTTTTCGAGCTGCGTCTCCTGCTTTCCGGATTTCAGCTCGAGCTGGAACTTTTTATCCTGCAGCGCCTTCATCTTTTCGTCGATTTCATCCTTGCGTGCGGAGTCGGCATTAAGGCCTGTCGTTACGCCTGCCTTTTCCTCGACCAGCTCTGCAATATATCTTTCCAGGGCCGCTCTCGCATCTTCCTTTTCGCGAATTGTGTCATCCACATTCTGCTCGCCGGTCAGACTGGTCCTCTGTGAAAGGAGTGTCTCTCTTTCCTCCTTCTTTTCCTCGAGCTGCAGCCTGATGAGGTCGATATCGCCTCTGATGCGCTGTGCCATCTGATCTGCCGTAGCCTTTTCACCCTCAGCCGCAGTTACATCGATGCGCGCCTTTGTGATTTCTTCACCCACGGAAACAAGACGCTCTCCCGCCTTTTCCGATTCGACAGTTTCTGCCTCAATATCTGCTTCAAGCTTTTTTGATTTTTCAATTGCTGCTGCAATTTCAGCATCTATCGAAAGGATCATATTGTCGGCATTGCCCTTTTCCTTTTCGATATTCTCAAGCTCCCTTTCTCTCTTTTCATCATCCGCCATATTATCGCGGATAACGCTTTCGAGAACCTCGAGCTGATTCTTGAATGTGATCAGCTGCATCTGGAGCTCACGAGCCTCATCGCCCATCTTTTCGGCCTTTACATTCGCTTCGCCAAGCGCCGTTCTCGTGCTGCCCAGCCTGTCCGTGCATTTATCGGCAAGCTTTTGCAGGTTTTCAAGCTCTTCGCCGAGGCGGGCTATTTCAGCCTTTCTCTCGAGCAGATTTGCCGTATTGTTTTTATATTTACCACCGGTAATTGCACCGCCGGCATTGATGATTTCACCTTCGAGCGTTACATAGCGAAGGCTTCCCGCCTGTTTGGACATACGAATAGCGCTGTCCATATTGTCAACGACAACAACTCTGCCGAGCAGGTATTCGAAAATCCCTGCGTATTTTTTGTCGAATTTGATGCAGTCCGTACCAAAGCCCTTAAACCCTGCAGCACTGCTGATTCCCACATCGCGGTTTCCTCTGCCCTTTACGCTTTCAAGCGGCAAAAATGTCAATCTGCCGGCACGGTTTGCCTTTAGCGCCTCAATAGCCTTTTTTGCATCTGCATCTCTTTCGCATACTATGTTTTGCATGCTTGCTCCGAGCGCGGTTTCAATCGCCGTCTCAAAGCCTGCGGGCACCTCCATCAGCTCTGCGACAACGCCGCAGATACCGGACATTCCCGCACGCATGATGTATTTAACCGCGTTGTTGTAGCCCTCGTAATTGTTTTCCATCTCTTCGATGGTTCTTTTACGGGCCGTCTTCTGGCCGATTGCCAGCTTTGCCTCTTCAAGCTCTTTTGAGCAGACTCTCTCCTCCTCACCGAGACGCACTGCCTCCTGACGAGCCTTTTGCTGCTCGATTTTCAGAGCCGTTATCTTTTCGTCGAGAGCCTTAATGTCCATGACAGCCTTTTCCTTTTTAGCTGCCACCGCTTCGTTTTCGCTGCCCGACTGATTGATTTCACCCTTTATGGTTTCTTTTCTGCGGTCAAGGTTTGCCTTTAACGCTTCAAGTGATGCCTTTTCGCCTCTCTTTTCGGTATTCCTGTTCTGAATGCTGAAGATTTCGCTCTTCATCGCATCAATATCCGCTATGCGGGCTGCATTTTCCTCGGCAAGCCTGCTGCGAGCCTGAATCTTTTCGTTAAGCACAGCATCAAGCTCTGCCAGCTTTGCATCTATGCCCGCCTTTGTCTTTGCAAACTCCGCTTCATTCTTTTCCTCACGCGCCAGCTTTTCCTCCGCCTCGGTAATTTCGCGTGTAAGCCTTTCGGTATCTCTGTCAATTGCCGAAAGCTTTTCATTGTTTACCTGGCTGCGGTTGCTGAGCATATTTATCTCATCTATCGCAGCGAGCAGCTTTTTGTTCGCGTCGCTGTAGAGATTTTCAAGCTCCTCGGAGCGCTGCCTGTTTGCAGCAACTGCATTATCGATTTCCGCCTTGTCTTCCGCAAGGTCTTCGATATCTGCGGTCAGCTCGTTTATCTCGTCCTTCATATATTCGTTTGAAAGGTCGAGATTATCTATCTTTTGAAGTGAAATGTTGATTTCGAGCTCCTTGTATTTGTCTCTGAGCTCAACATATTCCTTTGCCTTTATACTGTCCGCCTTCAGGCCGTCAATACGTCCCTCGATTTCCGCAACGACATCGTTTACTCTTTCGAGGTTCTGGTTTGCCGCAGCAAGTTTTCTTTCCGATTCGGCCTTTTTGGTGCGGTACATAACGATTCCCGCAGCCTCTTCAAATATTTCACGACGGCTTTCGGTCTTGTTCGCTACGATGTCCGCGATTTTTCCCTGTCCGATCAGCGAATAGCCATCCACACCTATGCCTGTGTCCATGATCAGCTCGCGAATATCCTTCAGACGGCAGTGATTGCCGTTTATCAGGTATTCACTTTCGCCCGAGCGGTACATTCTGCGTGTGATTGCAACCTCGCTGTAGTCAATCGGAAGCATCCCGTCGGTGTTGTCAACGGTCAGCGTTACCTCTGCCATACCTCTCGATTTCCTGTTCGCTGTACCGGCAAAAATGACCTCGTCCATCTTTCCTCCGCGGAGCGCCTTTGGAGACTGCTCGCCGAGCACCCACCTGATTGCATCGGATATGTTACTCTTTCCGCTGCCGTTAGGCCCCACGATACAGGTTATACCATCGTTAAATTCTATGCTGACAGGTTCCGCAAATGATTTGAAACCCTGCATTTCCAGTCTCTTAAAGTACAAGAGATTCACCTCTTTCTACCGCCTCTTTGGCAGCATTCATTTCAGCTTCTTTTTTAGTCTTGCCCACGCCCGACCCTATCAGCTTCCCTCCGAACCTCAGCTCCGAAAAGAATACCTTGTCATGCTCGGGACCTTCCTCGCGCACGAGCTCGTATTTGAGTTCACCATGGAGATTTGCGGGAACCCTCTCCTGAATCTCCGTCTTGTAGTCGTTAATCAGCTTTCCTGCAACAGCAAGCTTTATGTGCTCACTCATGATCCTCAGCACAAATCTCTCGGCCTCTTCATAGCCGCTGTCGATAAAGATTGCGCCGATTACGGCCTCGATTGCATCGGCAATGATGCTCGGCTTTTCTCTGCCGCCGCTTGCGATTTCGCCCGAAGAAAGACGCATATAGTCGCCTATCTTCATTTCGCGTCCTACTTCGGCAAGCGATTTTTCGCACACCACCTTTGCCCTGACCTTTGTAAGCACACCCTCCGGCACCGTCGGCATCAGCCTGCACAGCTCCACCGCGACTATGGCATCAAGAAATGCGTCGCCCAAAAATTCCAGTCTCTCGTTATTGTGCAAAGGTCTGTCCTTGCCCTGAGGCACAAAGGAACTGTGCGTCAGCGCTCTTTCGAGCAGCTTGCCGTTGTTGAATTTATAGTCAATGACCTTTTCAAAGTCCCAGCTATTCAATGTCTGCATTCTCCTCGTCTTCCAAAGATTCCGCTACCTTTTCCATTTCCCTTGAAATAATCCCGATTACGTCTTCCTTTGCATAAGGAATGCCCTTTATGATCGCATTTTTCACAGCCTTTGCCTTGCTCGAGCCGTGCATCTTTAAAAGCGGAGCCCTTACTCCGAGAATCGGCGCTGCGCCGTACTCCGAATAGTCAAACTCTGCCTTTATATCCTTTATTTTCCCGAGAAGCATCGTCGCTCCCAGCTTTGCAACCACTCCCTCGGTAAACTTCCGCTTCACAAAGTTCATGATGCTGAACGCCATGCCCTCGGTAAGCTTCAGCACTATGTTACCTGTAAATCCGTCGCACACGAGAACATCGCACACGCCGTATGGAATCTCACGTGCTTCCACATTGCCGACAAACTTAAGTCTGCTCTTTGAGAGAAGCTGGAAGGTCTCTTTTGTCAGCGAGTTTCCCTTGCCTTCTTCGGTACCGATGTTCACAAGGCCCACAGAAGGATTCGGCCTGCCGATAACCTTTTGCATATACACGGTCCCCATCGTCGCAAACTCGAGCAGATTCACTGCCCTGCATTCCGCATTTGCACCTGCATCGACCAGAATTGAAGCTTCTTTCCCGATTACCGGGTATATTGTCGCAATTGCCGGCCTTTCCACTCCCGGAATTGTGCCGAGAATCAGTGTTCCGCCTGCCATGAACGCACCGGTGTTTCCCGCCGAAAGCAGCACATCACCCTCGCCTTCTTTAAGCATCTCGAGACCCACAACAAGTGAGCTGTCCTTTTTCCGCCTGATGGATTTTACAGGCGAGTCTTCACCCGTTATAACCTCAGAAGCGTGGCGTATTTCTATCTTTTCCGGATCGTATTTATAGTTTGAAAGCTCTTTTTCTATCTGCTCCCTGTCTCCTATAATTACAATCTGATCGCTTATCTCCTTTGATGCCAGAACAGCACCTTTGACAGTTTCCTGAGGGGCATTGTCGCCACCCATTCCGTCAAGCAATATTCTCATAATACTTTCTCCTCGCAATTCGCATTAAACATCGTCAACTGCTGTTGTAATCTTTAATCTTCTCGGCATTACCGTAAAGTGAAGCGGCAGCTTTTCGCCGGTTTCACCGTCGACATCCGTGCCGAATGCCACTTCTGACTCAACAAGCAGCTCGTCGGTTTTGAAATGAAGAACGTTTTTATCGTCCTGATGCTGGCCCTGAAGCAGCATAAAGAACAGCCTTACCATCTCGTAAAAAGGCATATCCCTGAAAAGCAGTACATCCAGCTTGCCGTCGGATATGTCCGAGTCCGGCGACAGATGCTTGAAACCGCCCGCAGAGCAGCCGTTCATGACGAGCATGAAGTACATATCTTCTTTGTAAACCTTTCCCCCTGCTGTCAGCTTTACCGGCAGCGGCTTTAGGTTTGTGAGCTCCTGCGCTCCCGCCATGTAGTAAGCGAGCACACCGAGCTTGTCCTTCAGGTTAGGGTCGGTCTTTTGAGAAACGTCTACCATCGTTCCCATTGCCGCCACATTTATGTAGTACCTGCCGTTGCAGCAGGCAACATCCGCATAGGTGTAGTGGTTTCCGAGCGCAATATCGATCATCTTGTCGATATCGTGCGGCAGCTCCAAATAATATGCAAAGTCGTTTGCCGTTCCCGATGGAAATATTGAAATCGGGAGATTTATATTGTACTTTATCATCTGGTTCACAACGAGATTGATCGTGCCGTCACCGCCTGCGACGATGACCTGGCGATAGTCTTCGGTATGAATCGTCTGAAATACATATTCGAGGGCTTTGCTCTTTGCTCCCCGAACCGGTCTGACAACAAAGCCCGATTCCTGAAACCTGTCGATAATATGATCGAGATGGCTTGCAAATACGCCGTTTCCCGAAAACGGGTTATAAACCAAAAGTACTTTTTTGTAGCTCTTTATTTCTACCATTTCTTTACTATTCCCCTTACCTCTCCTATTAAATAAAGTGAGCCTGCAAATATAACCGCATCATATTCATTTTTATGCTCTTTTGCAAACTCGCATATCTCTTGTGTATTCCCCTTTAGCAGACATTTCCTGCCTGCCTCCTTCAAAAGCCCTTCAAGGCTGTCAACCGAAAGTGCACGCGGATTTTTCGGCTCTGTGATTATAAAATCCGTTGCAAATTCGGAAAGCTTTTCAACTATTGCATGCGTATCCTTGTCCTTTAGCATACCGCAGGCAACGAGAATTTTCTTTCCCGGAAAGTACCTGTCCACCGCTTCGGAAAGTGCTCTGACTCCGTCCTCATTGTGGGCTCCGTCAAGTATGACATAAGGCTCCTTTTCCATCACTTCAAGCCTTCCGATTTGCTTTGCACGTGCAAGCCCCGCATAGAGCCTGCTGCGCTCGACCTTTATCTGCCGTGCGCGGCGCATTACCTCGAGTGCCGCCAGAGCTGTCATGCAGTTTTCAATCTGGTGCTCGCCGAGCATCGAAATCTCGACATCCGAATAGTCCGTGCCCTGCAGCATCGTCGTGAACTTGCTGCCCTCAAGATCGCGGAAGGTATTGCCGTATTTGTTCTTTGTTGCGTCATACAGCACGCTGCCTGTCTCGTAAGCCTTTCTCGCAATAACCGCTGCGGCCTCGTGGTCCTTTACATTTGAAACCACAGGGCAACCCGGCTTTATTATGCCGGCCTTTTCAGCTGCAATCTCTGCGAGAGTATTTCCGAGTCTGTCTGTATGGTCAAACGATATCGAGGTTATAATCGAAACCAGAGGGTCCTTTATGATGTTTGTTGAGTCACCTCTGCCACCGAGCCCTACCTCGAGGACCACATAGTCGGCGTGCTTTTCAGCAAAAAACACGAAAGCGATGGCGGTCACCACCTCAAACTCGGTGGGCGACTCAAAGCCTTCGTCTGTCATGTCCTTTACATGCGAAAGAACTGTTTCAGTTAACCTCGACAGTTCTTCGTCCGTTATATACTCGCCGTCAAACTCGATGCGCTCGTTGAAGACCTCGAGGAAAGGCGATGTGTAGATGCCCACTCTGTAGTCGTTTGCGCGGAGCGCTTCGTATATGTAACGGCATACAGATCCCTTGCCGTTGGTACCCGCAACATGGATGTATTTGAGTCCGTCCTGCGGATTGCCGAGGCGGTTCATAAGCTCGGTCATGCGTTCAAGACCGAGCTTTGAACCGAATCTGTTAAATTCTTCTATTTTTTCGACTGCGTTCATATGATTTCGCTTTCGCAAATTATAATTTCTTTTCGATCATTGCAAGGCGATCGATAACCTTTGCAAGCATCTCCTTGTACTGAGCCTGCTTGTCCTTTTCTGCCTGAATCTTTGCCTCAGGAGCCTTGCTTACAAAGCCCGGATTTGCCAGCATCTTGTCAACACGGGCAACCTCGCCCTCGAGTCTTACCTTTTCCTTTGTCAGTCTCTCAAGCTCTGCCTTGTAGTCAACCAGATCATCAAGCGGGATGTAAACCTCTGCCACGGAGATAACCTGAGACATGGTTTCTTCAGGAACCTGAGACTTGTCTGTGACAAGGCTTACCTCGGTGATGTTTGCCATGGCCTTTATGTATCTCTCGCATGCCTTAAAGTCTGCAGCTGCATCGGCATTCGCAAGGATTACAGCGCGGAGCTTCTTTGAAGGTGCCGCCTCTGCCTCGATGCGGATGTTTCTTACAGCCTTAATGGTCTCCATCGCAAGCTGGAGCTTCTTTACCTCTTCAGGGAACTCGAGCTTTGCATCGTATTCAGGGAAGTGAGCACGAATCAGGAAGTTCTTTGGATTGCGCTCGCCGGCTGCCTCTGCCTTTTCCTTTTCGTCATGCGGCAGGTATCCCCAGATTTCCTCTGTGATAAACGGCATGAACGGGTGCAGGAGCTTTAGCATGTCCTTTAAGACTCTCACCAGAACATACCTTGCAACCTTTTTGTCCTCTTCGTCTTCGCCCCAGAATCTGCCCTTTACAAGCTCGATGTACCAGTCGCAGAACTCGTCCCAGATGAGGTCCAGAACTCTCTGGCCCGCAAGTGCCAGCTCGAACTTTTCAAGATTTGCGTTTACATATTTTGCGGCGTCGTTTACACGCGCGATTATCCATTTGTCCTCGTCGCGAAGTGCCATCGCTGAAAGTCCCTTGCTGTCGTCTGCGAGAGGTCTGAAGTTGCCTTCCTCGTCCTCGAGGTTCATGATGGCAAATCTCGAAGCGTTCCAAAGCTTGTTTGCGAAGTTTCTCGCCGCAACCAGCTTTTCCTCTTCGAATCTCATGTCGTTGCCCGGAGTGATACCGGTGGTGAGCATGAAGCGGAGAGCGTCTGCTCCGAAGTTTTCGATGACCTCGAGCGGATCGATGCCGTTTCCGAGGGATTTACTCATCTTGCGGCCCTGCGCATCGCGCACAAGTCCGTGTACATATACGTAGTTGAACGGTCTGTCCCCCATGGATTCCATTGCGGAGAATACCATTCTGACTACCCAGAAGAATATGATGTCATAGCCTGTTACGAGGACATCCGTAGGATAGAAATATCCAAGCTCCGGCGTCTTCTCAGGCCAGCCGAGTGTTGAGTAAGGCCACAGTCCCGAGGAGAACCATGTGTCAAGCACGTCAGGGTCCTGGGTGAAGTGAGTACCGCCGCACTTCGGGCACTTGCCCGGCATTTCAGCAGCAACCACTGTCTCGCCGCAATCGTCGCAATAGTAAGCAGGAATGCGGTGGCCCCACCACAGCTGACGGCTTATGCACCAGTCGCGAATGTTTTCGAGCCAGTGAAGGTAAATCTTTTCAAATCTGTCGGGAACGTGCTTTAATATGCCTTTTCTTGCAACCTCCATTGCAGGCTTTGCAAGCTCGTCCATCTTTACGAACCACTGCTCGGAGAGCATGTCCTCGATGATGGTGTGGCAGCGGTAGCAGTGTCCCGCAGGAATCAGCTTTTCTTCGGTCTTTACCAGGTAGCCCGCAGCCTCAAGGTCTGCAACCCATGCCTTGCGGCACTCGTAACGATCCATGCCGGCATACTTGCCCGCAAGCTCGTTCATCGTCGCATCCTCGTTGATGCACGAAGGCTTTGGCAGATTGTGTCTCTCGCCTACCTCAAAGTCGTTAGGGTCGTGAGCAGGCGTAATCTTTACCGCACCGGTACCTTTTTCAGGATCCGGATAAGGGTCGGCAATGACAGGGATTTCCTTGCCAACCAGTGGCAGGATTACCGTCTTTCCAACCATATGCTTGTATCTTTCGTCATCCGGATGTACTGCGATGGCTTCATCGCCAAACATTGTTTCAGGGCGGGAGGTCGCAACCACGATGCTGTCGCCGCCGTCCTTTCCGTCATAGCGGAAATACCAGTACATACCGTTTTCGTCTGTATGCTCTACCTCTGCATCCGAAAGGGAGGTTCCGCAAACCGGGCACCAGTTGATCAGGCGGTTGCCCTTGTAGATATATCCCTTGTTGTAGAGATTGATAAAGAACTCATTGACTGCCTTGTTGCAGCCCTCGTCCATTGTGAAGCGTTCTCTGGACCAGTCGCAGGAATCACCCAGCTTGCGGCACTGCTTTGTGATGCGGCCGCCGTATTCCTTTTTCCAGTCCCATGCGATTTTTAAGAATTCCTCTCTGCCGATGTCTTCTTTGGAGAGGCCCTTTTCCTTTTTGAGCTTTTCAACAACCTTTACCTCGGTTGCAATCGAAGCGTGGTCCGAGCCCGGGAGCCACAGGGTTTCAAAGCCCTTCATTCTCTTCCAGCGGATGAGCACATCCTGAAGAGTGTGGTCGAGGGCATGCCCCATGTGGAGCTGACCTGTGATGTTTGGAGGCGGCATTACTATGGTGTACGGTTTTTTGTCCGGATTAACCTCCGCTCTGAAAGCGCCGTTTTCCTCCCAGTCTTTATATATGCGGTCCTCAAACGAATGCGGATCGTAGTTTTTTGCCAAATTCTTTTCCATGCGTTTTATCTCCTGTAGTGATTTATTTTATCTATCGTTAAAGTTCTTTCTTTCGTATTGGTTTTTGGGCCGATGTTATATCATGACAAAACAACGGCCACTCGCACGACAACCGGTTTACCGGCCGATATGTTTAGTTTTGCTGCAGTCGTTTTGCCTGATAACATAACTGTCCTCTCCTCTGTGATTTATCTCTTTGATTTCAGCGCAAAATTACGCCAATATAACATCTTATTATAACATTGAAAGCCCTTGCTTTGCAAGGGCTTTCGCTCAATCGTTTATAAGTTTTTGGTGCACTTTTTCAGTGTATCTGCCAGTCTATCGGGCTGATGCCGTTTGACTCAAGGAAGGCGTTTGCTTTTGAGAAATATCTGCCGCCGAAAAAGCCGTTATGGGCCGAAAGCGGTGATGGGTGCGCGCCCTCCAAAATCAGGTGGCGCCTGTTTGTGATCAGAGCCTTTTTGGCTCTGGCGTTCGCTCCCCAGAGGATGAAGACAAGCGGCGTTTCATGTTCGTTAAGTAGCTCAACCACGCGGTCGGTGAAGTTTTCCCAGCCCTTCCCCTTGTGGGAGTTTGCCGCATGCGCTCTCACGGTAAGCACCGCATTCAGGAGCACCACGCCCTGCTGTGCCCACTCGGTCAGACAGCCGTGATCCGGCACGGTAAACCTGCCGCCTCCCGGGATGCAGCCTTCATCGTCTGCAAGCTCCTTGTAGATGTTTCTGAGGCTTGGCGGTATTTTGATCCCCTTTTGCACGGAAAAGCAAAGTCCGTGCGCCTCGCCGGGCTCATGATAAGGGTCCTGCCCCAAAATTACGACCTTTGCCTCGCTGTACGGCGCGGCCTTTAACGCATTAAAGATGTCGTACATGCCGGGGTAAATCGTTTTTGTTTTATATTCGCTGACCAGGAATTTTCTAAGCTCTGTATAGTAGGGCTTGTCGAACTCTCCCACAAGCTTTTCGTCCCAGTCGTTTCCGATATGAACCATTCTGTTCTCCCACTTCTGCGCGGCCTTTATGCCGCCGCCTATTTAATCTCACATACTATGTAAGTGTCCGCAGGGACACTGTCATCCATGACAAAGGTGAATTTCACGCCCGGAAACCTTTGCGTAAACCATTCGCGGTTGCTGCCGCGATAGCCGCTTAAGGCATCAAATGAAAGAGGCGATGCGACCAGCTCCACTGCCTTTGCGTCGCTTCCGATTTCTATCATGCCTCTTTCTATGTCCTCGCGTGCGATCGCACTGTCCATCAGCTGCCTGAAAGAAGGATGATAATCCGCCAGAACCTGGCTCTCCGGCCCGCCGTCGTTTATAAGGTCGGTATTCTTTAAGCCGACACGTATCACCTGTACACCGGCGTCTGTCAGTATGCGGTACATGTCCTTTGTGATGTCCACCGCCTCAGCAGTGGAAAGCGCAGTGTATGTTCCTGCCCTGTACATATCGGCAAGCTCTGTTTCGTTTATCACAACCGTAGGGTAAAGTCTCGCTAATGCGGGCTTTAGTTCTACCGCACGCTTTGCGGATTCTATGCAGGTTTCCTTGCTGTCGCCCGGAAGCCCTATCATCAGCTGCAGCCCCAGCGTAAATCCGTATTCGTGAATCAGCCTTGCGGCTTGCTCGACATCCTTTGCGGTGTGGCCTCGTTTGCATTTTCTTAATACCTCATCGTCGAAAGACTGAACGCCGAGCTCGATTATATCCGTATGATACCTCTTCAGGTTATCGAGTATTTCCCTGTTTATATAATCGGGTCTTGTGGATAAATGTATCTTTTTAATTCTGCCCGACTGCTTATATTCGTCCGCTACGGCAAGGAATGCAGACTGCTCCTCCAAAGGAATTCCGGTAAAGCTGCCTCCGAAAAAAGCCACCTCGATTACATCGAGACCCCTGCCCTCGAGCGTCATAAGATACTGCTCGATTGTGCGTCTTGCATCCTCGGGTGTCACATCTGCCGTCCGTGCGGTAATCTTTTTCTGATTGCAGAAAACACAGTCGTTTGGGCAGCCCTTGTGCGGTATGAAAATTGGAATAATAGCGTGTTTTTTCATTTCGTTTTCCCGGGCAACATAAAAAAGAGCACGCGGTATCTCAAAAGAGAAGCCGCATGCCTACACGTCCAAAGGTTTATAGGTGTCAAGTTTGTCTATAAGCTCTGATAATTCCTGCGGGTTCACCGGTTGCGTCAGAAAACCGTCAGCTCCGTATTCCAAAGCCTTTGTCTCGTGACCCGGTTCGTCCGAAAGGAGTACCACCAGCATTTCAGGACGAAGCTTGTGCAGATTTCTGAGTACGTCAAAACCGCTGACGGGCCTCGTTTTCACCTCGGAAATCACGATGTCCGTAGCGTGGTTATAAACATGTTTTACGGCAAGCATAGGATCCTTGAAGGAGCTGATGGTGCTGCTGGGTAAAATACCCTTCACCACACCCACCAGTTCCTCGAGTATGCCGATGTTGTTGTCAATTAATACTACGTTCACCCTTACTCCTTTACCGCATTAAAGCAGAACATTAAATCACTTTCAATATTATAATATTAACTAAGCAGCTGCAACAAAAGTGCAAGCAGAACTATTAATATTAAAATTCTCCGAGTGAAAATTCCGACCAGCTGTACTGGATCATAAATTCGCCTCTGTAGGCATTGATGGCGATAGGATCTCCCTGCAGCCATGAGAAATAGTCGCACTCAATCTTGTCAGGTACAATCGAAAGAGCAGAACGCTGCTTTATCAGGACATCCGGAGATCCGGCATCCTTTAGCATGGTCTGAAGGTCGGATATCATATTTCTGAAATAACTCTTTTTTGAAAGGTTTATTTCTTCTTCTTCCCAAAGAACGGAGCAAAGCTCATCATTGCTGATTGTCTTTCCTTTTGCGCATATCAGGTACGCAAAAAGCTCCTTTGTCTTTGTATATTTGAACTTTGCGGGCACTCCCGAAACGAAGACCTCGAAATTTCCGAAGCACTGGACTCTGAGCGGAGCCTCGCTGACAGGAGCAGGATTCTTTTTACGTGAAATCGCAAAATCAATCTCGTTTTTTATATCCTCTGCCGAAGCCGGCTTCATCAGGTACCCCGAAACATGTAGTCTGTACGCTTCAACCGAGTACTCGGAATAGCCTGTTACAAATACTATCGAACAGTCAGGCCTGATTTCCTTCATGCCCTTTGCCATTGTAAGCCCGTCCATAACAGGCATATTAATATCAAGGAATGCAATATCCACATCGTTTTCTCGCAGATAATCCATTGCTTTGAGTGGCGAACGGAATGTTTCAACCTCTGTGATTCTGTCATCACCCGAAATTTTTAACCTGAGGTTTTCAATCGCCATCTGCTCATCATCAACTATGATTGCTCTCATCTTTTCTTTCCTCCTTTAGGAATTACGATGGTGGAACGTGTCCCAACACCAATCTTACTTTCAATTTCAACATGGCCTCCGCACATGGACTGCACTCTCGTTTTTATGTTTTGCATTCCCACATGGCTGCGACCGTCATTCTTTTTTTGGTTTATATCAAATCCCACGCCGTTGTCGGAAACTCTTGCGTAGAAGTTGTGTTCATCCTCCCACGACTCTATTGTGATCGTACCGCCGTCTTCGAGGCCGCGCACACCGTATCTGATGGAATTCTCCACAAGCGGCTGAATTGTCAGCGGCGGAATATCAAAATCAGAGGCCTTTAGCTTGTACACATACTGTATATCGGGAAACCTCAGCTTTTCGATTGCCAGGTAGTTTTCGAGATGCTGAATTTCCTTGCTGAGCGGGATAGGCTCCGTCTGTGAAAGCGAGTCCATATTACCGCGCAGAAACTTTGCAAAGCTCTCAACCGTGCTCGCGGCTTTGTTTCCGTCCACCTGACACTGATATTGAATGGTATTCAGCGCATTATAGAGAAAATGCGGCTGAATCTGGCTCATCATCATTGAGATTCGTGTATCGTTTAATTCGGCACGCGCACTGGCAAGCTGTGCGGTCTGATATGCCTGATATTTCGACAGATTTGCGAGTCTGAAGAGCTGCAGCCACGAAGTTATAATTACCGAAACGCACAGAATCTGTCTGTTTGATACCGAATCTATAATCGTATCGTTCATCACCATCGCTATAGCTGTGGCAATTTCCCCAATGCATATAGGCGCAAACGAGAGCGCTACAAAAAGTGCCGATTTATTTTCAAGTTTTTTTGATTCATAAACAAGCAGCGGTGCACCGACAGCCATCGTAACGGCTCCGCATATTGCAGGAATCATCTGCATCCTGTAAAGATCGCATATACCCAGAAGCTGCAGTGCCAGGCATGCCAATACAGCGGCACTTATGCCCATAGTAACCGACCACATGATTCTGCGCATTCTTTCACCAACCAGCGTCGAATAAAAATAAAGCGACGACGCGGATACCAGGAAAAACGGTGAGATAATGTCCAGTATGTTACAAAGAACCGGTATTTTTATTATTATTGGCAGGACGGTGTAAAGACCCTCAGCGAATACATAATAACCGCTGACCCACGCAAAGAAAGAAAAAGCCGTAAGAACGTTTTTTTCTTTTCTGCTTTCTATATATCCATTCTTTGAGTAAATCAGTCTGGTAGCAAACGTGTAAAGCCCAACTATAAAAATAGTAAGTCCCAGCAAGCCTACGACCCAATCCATTTTGCTGAAAAGCTCAAAAATGGAATCAACCTTTCCCGAGAAAAACAATGTATCCAGCTGCTCTTCGATAGCAAACGGCCTGTATGAGCTGTACGGATTATCTATAACAAGCTCGAGCTCATCTTTTTCACTGATATACACATCAGTCAGCGGTAAAAGCGCTATGCCCGTACCTTCGGAAAAGCTCGGGTAAGTCCCGGGCTGCCCGAAAGATGCTATTTCATTTCCGTCTATGCTCGCAACCAGGCTCAGGTTGTTAATAGAAAGATATAAATCGTAATTATCTTTTTGAGGCTTGTCAAAATGCGCCTTTATTAAAACGTGATTTGCTCCCGGCGTAATACCCTCGCTCAGATCCGTCCATGTGCTCCCGTCAAGGCTGTAAAAGCCCACGAGCCTATGCTCTGTTATGTCGGCACCGGTTGGGGTTGGTTCCGACTCTTCAATGCTGAGAACAATCAGTACAATGGTCAGCACAAAAATACAAAGCATCAAAGAATAGCCTATAGAAAGACTTACTCTGAAAAATTTTCTCACCCTTCTGCTCATTAGTCACCTCGTTTGCCAAAAACAAACAACCAAGTGATGTCACACTTGGTTGTATTGTAGCATTTTTCAGTATATTTCGCAAGAATTTAGCTATACTTTGTTGCACTTTTTTACTCATGGTCTACAGATTCCACAAGACTCATTACCGCATCTATCCCGCAAAGCTCGATTCTGAGATTATTCATTATGCTGCTCTTCCCTTCGCAAAGCTCACGCGCGCCCGGCTCTACCTGGCCGGTAGAGTAAATTATGCCTCTCCTCAGCTCGCTGCTTGCAAGATCCCGTGCAAAGCCTTCAACCATCCTCGCAGTAAGCTTTTTGCAGCCGGGGCACATCACACCGACGCTGCCTTCGGGAAGCTGTGCGGTAAAGTCGAGATATTCGTCGTAAGTTCCGTCCGGCTCATAGCCAAGCATGTCGTAGAGAGAGTAAATCGTCTCCCTCGCGTCGCTGTCGCTAATTTCCTTCCAGTAAGAGGTCTTTCGCCTTACCTGCCATTCTTCGTAGTCAAACAGCGCCTCGGCATAGGCTTCGATCCTCTCGTAGGTGTCTTCGTCGCTAAAGCGTTCGCGCCTGAGGCTTGCGACCTCTTCCTTCATTTCCTCGATTTCAACTCTGCGCATGTGCTTTGTGTGACCTGCGCGGACGATGTACATGCCGACAATCAGAATGCATAGCGCGCTGATGATTATCTGGCCCGTTCTGCCGGGCATACCAAAGAATTTAATGTATCCGAAGAGCACTATGCAAAGAGCCAGCATAGACCAGCCTTCCCAGCCAAAATTGAGCATAATCTTTGCCTTTGGGTCCGGGATGTTCCTCGAAATTGTATCGGCTTTCTTTTCGTTTTCAGCATAGAAACGCTGCCTTTTCGCATAGAATGTCGGTATATCTGTTCCGTCGAGCTCAAAATCCGCTTTTACAGGCTGGCGGTTCCTCCATTTTCTATCCAAGATTTTTGTTTTTGACTGCTCCGCCATTATTTCGCGTAATACATCTTTTTTTCCTGCCATAAAAACTGTTACCTCTTCCGTTATCTCCGGTCCGTTTTATTTTATAAAATCACCTTTAATTTCAATCTCACAGTGGTCCGCATCAAGGCTTACCTCCGTGCCGATAGGAATAATCGCATTTATCATTTCGTGCCCGAATTTATTGTATTTCAGGATTGGAATGTCTTTATCCTTTAATATGTCCGCAAGTATGTCCTCCATCTGGTCGAGTTTTTCCCCTTCGGTGACCCTCTCATCCTGGAGCGCATAGACATAGCCTACCACTATGCCTCGAACCTTGTCGAAAACTCCTGCCTGCTTCAGCTGTGAAAACCTGATTGCGCACTCGTAATTTGAAATGCCCCATGCCTCCAGTGCGAGGATTTTGTCCGTATAATCCACCTGATAGGGCGTGCCCATCAGATTCATAGAGCATTTTACGTTTGTGCCGACCAGGATGCCACTCGCCCTGCCGCTTCGCACGCACCTGCTGTTTGGATCCTTTGGAAGACTGCTTTTACCCTCGATAAAGCGTTCTTCAAACTCCGCGTAATATGCTGCCGCAGCATCGGCATTGCAAAAGTCCTGAAACAGCGGCCCGTTAAAGGTTACCAGCCCCGTCTTTTGCCAGAACACCTGATTCAGCACGGAAATGTCGCTGTATCCCATAAAGATTTTCGGGTTATTTTTAATCGCATCAAAATCTATAAACGGAAGCATGGTATTCGATGTGCCTCCACCGTTTAAACAGATAATGGCATCCACATCCCTGTCGCAAAACATGGCGTTCAGATCCTCGGCGCGCTTTTCCGGCTCGCCCGCCGATCCAAACCACTTTTCGCGTATATGCTTTCCCGTTTTAATATTAAAGCCCTTCTTTTCAAAAAAAGCCTTTGCGTACTCATAGCTTTCAAAAGCATCTTCGCTCACCTCGAACGACGGCGCGATAATGCCTATTGTATCGCCTTTCTTCAGTTTTTTTGCAAGTAGTTTCTCCTGCATCGTTTCTCCCTTCAGCGGCCTGCCGATTTAAAGCTTCGCAAACCATCACATACTAATCACATACTAAAAGTATAGAGAAAGATTGCACTAAAATCAACGCAAAATTTAAAAGTCACAAAAAGTCACAGCCGTATTTTACAGCTGTGACTGAATCTGTGACTAAAACAACTAGTCAAAAGGCTTGTCATAATGCTTTTCAAGGAGCTCCGTAACCAGCTTTGAATCATTTGCGGAAACTGCTTTTATCAGCTGCTCATGTTCACTGAGGGCTTTTTCCCGATTACCCTCTTCCTTCCAAATGGTATGCCTTATGAACAGATAGAACAGGTAGCTGTTATCGTCAAACATCTTTATTAGCTTTTTGTTTCCTGTTATTTCGACAAAGCTTTTGTCAAAACTGATTGTGCTGAGCAGGTATTCGTGGTCGTCACCCGTCTTCAGAATTTCCTTCTGGCGGCGGAAGCGTTCCTTCAGTATTTCCTCAAGGCCTGCATCCCTGCCGTCCTTGTGCGCTGTGAGATATCCTCCCGTCAGCAGCACCTTGATGGTCTCGTTGAGCTCAACGTTCATCTCCTCGTTCAGTTCAACCACTCTGAACTTATTGTTCATGCTGGTTGATAAAAGCCCTTCAGCCGCGAGGACATTCAAAGCTTCTCTGATCGGAGTGTTACTGACACCCAGCTCATTAGACAGGGAGAGAATTTTAATCTCTTCCCCCGGCAGATAATGCTGTGCATATATTCTTTGCCGGATCAGTTCATATACCTGATCCTTCATACTTGTTCTTTGAATAATGGCCATATTGACACCTTTTGCCTATATGTGCTGCTTTTTTCCGATTTCAAGTCCCATCTTGAATGCGTCAACATTAGGACCGATCAAAGCAGGCTTCTTTTCGAACTTGTGCTCGATACCCTTTATGATAACATCTTCAGGAACCGCATCGGTTGCGCCCACGTAAACTCCTAGCATGATAACATTCAGTGCCTTTTCATTCTTTATATCAATAGCCATCTGTGTTACAGGAGCTTTGATAACCTTGATATCATCCCTTTCAATAGCATCCGTAACGATAGTGCTGTTTACAAGAAGTGTTCCTCCCGATTTGAGGTTGCCTATAAACTTGCGGTACGATGGCCCGTTCATTACAATGAGGTCTTCGAGCTGATTTGCTACCGGCGCTCCGATTGCATCGTCTGAAATAACTACATAACAGTTAGCTGTGCCGCCTCTCATGGCAGCTCCGTATGAAGGGAAGAATGTTACATTGAGATCGGTTGCCTCCGATGTAGCCTCCGCAAGGAGCTTGCCCATTGTCATAACTCCCTGTCCTCCGAATCCGGCGATCATAAGATTTCTTTCCATGGTTACCTCCTTACTGCTGCTTCTCGCCACCGTCTCTGAAGACTCCCAGAGGATATTCCGCAAACATCTTTTCTCTGAGGAAGTCGAGAGACTTCAGTGGATCAAGTCCCCAGTTTGTAGGGCAGGATGTAACGATTTCTATGAGTGAATACCCCTTGCCTTCCATTTGATACTCGAAAGCCTTTTTGATTGCATTTCGCGCCTTTATTACATGCTGAGGTGTGTCGCATGATACTCGCTCGATGTAGTAAGGTGCTGTCAGCTGATTTATGATTTCCGACATGTGCATAGGATATCCGTGCTGCTGAGGGTCGCGTCCACCCGGAGTGGTTGTCGACTTCATGCCTACAAGCGTAGTAGGTGCCATCTGGCCGCCTGTCATGCCGTAGATTCCGTTGTTTACAAAAATAACAGTGAAGTTTTCACCTCTGTTTGCAGCGGACATTGTCTCTGCAAGTCCGATTGCGGCGAGATCTCCGTCGCCCTGATAGGTGTAAACCAGCGACTCAGGTGATGATCTCTTTATGCCTGTAGCGACAGCGCCTGCCCTGCCGTGAGCAGCGATAGTCTCGTCGTGAGTTACGTAGAACTGACCGAGTCCGCAGCAGCCTACGCCCTCAACTCTGACAAGCTTGTCGAGCATGCCGAGCTCTTCTGCTGCTTCGCCGATGATTTTATGTATTGTGCTGTGCATGCATCCCGGGCAGAATCCGGAGACTTCGCCCTCGATGATGCCTTTGGTTCTCGAATAGACCTTCTTTTCCTCAGCCATTATAGCACCTCCTTAATGAACTTCTGTGCGCCGGCCATTACCTGATCGTTTGTCAGGAGCTGTCCGCCGGATCTCAGGCACTCGCCGATAGGGCATCTGCCCTTTACTGCAAACTCAACGTCCCACTTCATCTGAGCAGGAATAGACATTTCAACATCGAGAATGCCCTTAACTCTGTTAAAGTCGAGCTTGTCGAATGTATCGTACGGGAACGGAGAAACTGTAATCGGTCTGATCAGTCCGGCCTTTACCCCCTGCTTTCTGAGTTCCTTTACCACTACCTTTGAGATGCGGGCGGAAATGCCGTAAGCTGCGAATACGATTTCAGCATCGTCCATCATAAACTCTTCTACTCTGACATCCTTGCCCCAGGTCTTGTAGAGCGCGTCTGCGGCGATGTTGACCTGCTCCTGGCCGTCGCCTACCGAGCCCGGTCTGCAGAATGCCTGCTTGCCGAGAGGATGCCCGACAATAGCTCTGTCTGCGAACTTTGCTTTGCAAGCAGCAAGCTCGGCATCTGTCTTCATAGGCGGCAGCACTACAGGCTCCATCATTGTGCCCATTACGCCGTCTGTGAGGATGAGAACAGGGTTCTGGTCTCTCTCTGCGAGGTCGAAGGCTTCGTATGTCATGTCTACGCATTCCTGAACTGTGGCAGGAGCGAGAACGATCATTCTGAAGCCGCCGTTACCGGATGCCTTTGTGGCCTGGAAATAGTCCTGCTGTGCAGGCTGAATTGCGCCGATTCCCGGGCCGCCGCGCTGTACATTCACATATACTGCCGGAAGCCTTGCCGATGCGCAGTAGGAAACGCCCTCGCTGTAGAGGGAAATTCCGCACGAAGATGATGAGCTCATTGCCCTGATGCCTGTGGAAACAGCACCGTAGAGCATATTAACCGAAGCAACTTCGCTTTCGCCCTGCACAAATGTGCCGCCGAGCTCAGGCAGTCTCCTTGCCATGTACTCGGGAATTTCGTTCTGTGGTGTGATAGGATAGCCTGCAAAGAAGCGGCAACCTGCTCTTGCGGCAGCCTCGGCTATTGCCTCGGTGCCCTTCATAAATACACGATCTGCCATCTTGGTCTCCTTTCCTATTTCCATACCTCAATTGCGGCTTCCGGACAAATCTGAGCGCACATCGCACAACCGATGCAGTTTTCAGGTTTTTCAAATACCGCATAGAGGTAGCCTTTGGAATTAACGTCACTGCCTATTTCTATGCACTTTTTAGGGCACGAAATAACGCAGTAGGAGCATGATTTGCAAGCTTCTTTTGTGATTTCGATTCTTGCCATTATTATTCCTCCTCTGTTTTAACAATATTTTATCTGCTTTATTCTAATCAGCCCATGAATAAGTCAGGAAAAGATCGATGGGAACGAGGCTTTTGTCCGTCTTTCCTTTGACCTCTTCATAAATGTCACGCCTTACGCATGCGCTGTTTACAATCGTATATCCATTAAAAAGTTCGTCTGTTTTTTCCAGACCTAAAAGGAATTCCTCTGCGCTCGTTTCATAGCCGAGATTCGGATTGGCCAGGATGTAGATGTGATCCAGCCTCATCGAGCCGAGGATGTGGCGCATGGTGCCGTCTATTGCATCGACGCTCTTTGTCCACGGTCTGTAGGGATTTACTATATATACCGGTACGGAGTCGTCCTTACTCAAAAGGTCGCTGTAGGCTCCTGCAAACTTTGCGGCCTGATGGCCTCCGCCTATATCGAGAATTGTATAATTGTCGCTCAAAAGCGAAACTCTGACGCCACCCACCATTACCGGCGCATCGAGGTACTGATCCTGATAGTGAATCGTTACACCGCGCCCCGCAAATTTTTCTTGCATATCGCGTGAGCGGTAAAGAGGCTTTGTCTGGTCGAGGTCGAAAAGGTCTACCCCTTTGCCTGTGCTGTCTGCCAGCTTGCTTGCAATATTTAGGGTGATTTCACTTTTGCCGCTGCCTGCTTCGCCTATTAAAACGAAGTTCTTTTTTTCATTTAGAAGCTCTTCGAACGTTTTGTCCGCTTCATAAAACAGTCCCATAGTTCTTTGTCCCTCAGCTAGGATCGGGCGCCTTTGCGTCCATACTGTGCATTATGTAGTGTGCATACTTATTGTATCAGTTTAGCCTCGTTTTGTCAATGGTGTCCCCACGGTTACCCGTGGCTTTTGGGGTTCGAGTTCCGTATCACCTTCAACGTGATAAAAAAAGATACCCTTTTGGGTATCCTTTTTTATTGGCGGAGGACATGGGACTCGAACCCACGGGGCTGTTACACCTTACCGCATTTCCAATGCGGCTCCTTAGCCACTCGGTCAATCCTCCATATTGAAGTGTCACTTTAGGCACATCAATAAATATAGCATAACATTAGGAGTTTTGCAAGCAATTTTTGCGCCGTCTTTGAGCCGTCATTTTGCCTTCTTGCCTTAAAATAAAGCATGGACTATAATTAATCATAATAACAGAATTATTGTTGATAGGTTAGTTTATTTAACAGGAGGACTTTAATATGGCATTTTTAGACAAGGCAAAGCAGTTTGCGGAACAGGCAAAGGAAATGGGCGAGGATGCGGTTGCAACCGGAAAGCTCAAGCTAAAGATTATGGATGAAGAAAAGAATATTAAAGAAGCTCAGCTTCAGATCGGCAAGATTATCGTTGAAAAGCTCGATGCCGGCGAGGAAGGCTTTGATCAGAGCATAGTTGACTTCTATAACAAGGTTGTGGAAGCGAAAAAGAAGATTGAAGAATACAAGGCTGAGCAGGCAAAGCTTGCCGAAGACTAATGGACATGAAAAAGGTAGTTATTATGGAATCTCTCGGCATATCCCGGGAGGAGCTGGACGGCCTCAAAAAACAATTTGAAGGTGAGGTTCGGTTTACGGAATACGAAAAGGTAGCGGATATACCTACTCTGATCAGCGAGGCAAAGGATGCGGATGCAATGATTATCGCAAATATGCCGATGCCCGGCGAGGTAATATCAGCTTGCGATAATTTAAAATATATCGACGTGGCATTCACAGGGCTCGATCATGTGGGGCTGGACGCAGCCCGCGAAAAGGGCATTATCGTAACAAATGCCTCGGGCTATTCGAATGAAGCTGTTGCCGAGCTTGTAATAGGCATGGCAATTTCGATGCTTCGCCACATCCCCGAAACGCAGGAGCGCGTGCGCTCAGGCGGCACCAAAGACGGTCTGGTCGGTTGCGAGCTTCGCGGAAAAACTGTCGGGATTATCGGCTACGGAAACATCGGAAGCCGCACAGGTGAGCTGATGCATGCTTTCGGCTGCAACATTCTGGCACAAAGCCGCAGCGTGCATTCTGACTACCCTGCCTGGGTCCACCAGGTTTCGCAGGAAGAGCTGCTCCGCCGAAGCGACATCGTCGTGCTCCACTGCCCGCTTAACGATTCAACCCGCGGCATGATAGACTACGGCAAGCTCTCTATGATGAAGCCCACCGCAATCCTGATAAACGTTGCGCGCGGGCCGGTAACAAATGAAGATGACCTGGCACGTGCCCTGAAGGAAGGCAAAATTGCAGGTGCAGCAGTCGATGTATTCACCAAAGAGCCGCCGCTTCCAGCAGACACACAGATGCTTTCCGCACCAAACACGCTGCTCACGCCGCACATCGCATTCGCCACAAAGGAATCGATGTCACTGCGCGCAGAGATAGTATTTAATAATCTCCGCAAGTGGCTGGACGGAGAGCTTAATTAAAGCATATAAAAGTTTAAAGAGTTGCCTCCAAATGCAAAAAGCGCATTTGGAGGCAACTTCTTTATCCATAAAATGGTAATTCCGCGATATTTTTCGATGTAGTTTTCCATTTATTTCTATTTATAGTATCATATTCTTGAATAAATTTCTATATTTTACTATAGATTACATATTTTAACATAAATGTACAGAAAAAAGTTGACTCCACAAACGATTTTCGCATTTGGAGTCAACTTTATATTATACTAGGCTTTATTGTTTGTTTATGAGCTCATAGCATACACCCTTTTTTGACATCAATTCAGTGTATTTCCCCTGCTCAACAAGCTTTCCATTCTTTAAAACGAATATACAGTCGAATTTTTCAAGCAGCGATGGGTATAAATCGTGAGTAACAATGATTCTGGTCTTGCCCTCCATGCTTTGAACAGTCTCAATTATTTGATAGCCTGTCTGTGTGTCTAAAGCTGATGTAGCTTCGTCCATGAGTAACACATTTGTCCCTTGCATTATGCTCCTGGCAATTCCGATTCTTTGCTTTTCGCCTCCGGATAACGCATTACCATTGTCACCGCATCTGTAATCCAGCCCTTTTTCATTCACAATTTCTTCTATCCCTGATTTTTTAATAGCTTGTTCCAGCATTGCCTCATCAAACAATCCGAAGACCGTAATGTTATCCCTAATAGATGCATCAAAAATAAAAACATCTTGATATACTACCGAAACAAGCTCCGCAATACTTTCATAGGATATGTCCCTAATCTCTAAATCGTCAAAAAGAATGGCGCCAGAATAATTACTGCTTACACCCGCAAGAAGATTTAATAAGGTTGATTTTCCGCTTCCGCTCTCTCCTATAATCGCATAACAACCATTAGCCGGAAGCTCACAACTAATACTGTCTAAACCGACAGCGGAACCGTCATAGCTGTAAGTAATATCGCGAAGTGTTATTTTTTCTTCGCAGGTAACTGTGGCATTAGTTCCACTCGCCTTGTTAGCCCAGAGCAAGCGATCATTTTTATCTATCAGCTTTTTAGCTGATTTTATTTTTGCTATGATTTCCGGCATTGAGATTCCTAACTGCGTGATGTTATGCATTAATTGGATAAACATCACAATAATACCAACCGAAACATTGCTGCTACTCTGCGCCAAAAACATTCCCACGAAAAAGAATGCAACTTGAGAGATATGACCGGATAACGATGCAATATAAGCTACCGATATCTCCACATGCTCTCTGTGTGCAAAAGATTTGGATGCCTGCGAGTTGCTGACAGACATTTTGTCAGAAATTTGCGATTCAGCTCTCAAGCTTTTGATGGTTCTAAAACCTCGAATCACTTCAGAAAATGCGCTTAGAAAGGTGCTGTTTGCCTCTGAAAGAGCGACCTCACTTTTTTCAACTTCCTTCATTCTAAAGAACGAGAAAAAGAGAGGAAGCATAGAAAACAAAAAGGCAACAATCGCCAATTGTATATTGTAATAAATCATCAACACAATTGTACCTGCAAAACTCAAAAGTATTTCTGCAGAATACGGTATCATCTCGATATAGTTGTCCAATATCAGCATGAGGTCATTTGAAAGTGATGAAATGTAAGTATCCATACTTTCCTTGCTAAACGCATCTGCATGCTTTGCCAAAATATTTCTATAGGTATGCGCCCGATATTGCTCCAAAGCTTTGCTTCTGAATTTTGTCCAGCAGTAATATTCCAATAATGCGCCTGTAACCAAAAACAATATACAACCAAACGCATATAAAATTAATGACAATATTGAGTAATTTACTTCTCCTACTATTGTATCCAGTATTCTCTGCGTAAAGGCTGAAAATCCAAGACCGGCAAGGACTTTAAAACATATACCGACTATGGATAAAACCAGCATTCCCCTATTATGCAAAAACAGAGCCGCTTTGCTTGAAGATGCGCTGTCTTGTTTCATGTTGTCTTTTCCCCTCCTAAATTTCAATACAAATTATATGAACGCAATGGTTGTGCAGTTTACAGTCGCATGCTTTTCATTAAAGGAAACGGTTAAACAATCCATTTTTGTGAGTATACAAACAAAATCGCGTGTGGATCATACAATAAATCAGCATTCCGACAATGATTTTACCATGCTTTTTATCTTAGGGTAATAGATTTTGGACAAAAATGAGTTGAATTCTGCTTTTTCTTCTGTGCACATTCTATCAAAATCAACATCTGCAGATAATCTGCAACCGCCAGAACAACTCCCCCCAATGTTACATTTTTGACACCGTTCACGTTCTAAATATGTATGATTAGGTAATTTATAATTTTCTAACTCTTCAAGAGAAAACTTAAATAGAGAACATTCTTTTCTCCCCACAGAAAAAGAGCATCTAAAAACATCCAACGCAGCATCAATATAGAAAACATAATCCAATGGAGCCGCAGCCCAGCAGTAATTAGAAACATACTTCATTTCCGATTGCCTAAAATCGGGATATAACTTTTTACACAGATTTAAAGGTGCTTTAACAAATGCATAATAAATACTCTCATGAAGTGGCTCACATTCAGCTAGCTTTTCTAGTAAGTCTGTTTCAGAAACAGTGTCTGCGTAACCGGTTTCATATCGACGGTCATCTACTAAACCAATTCCGAGATTAAAGAGAGGATTATCCAAAAAGCCGTTTTCTTTGTAAAAATTAATCATAGTACCTATTTCATCTATGTTGTGTTTATCAATATTCATCTCAACAGCAACCTTTACGCCATTATTTATTAGCGTTAAAACCGATTTTAATAGACTAAGACCACTCGAATCTTCTGTTTCACCTGCTGAAAATCGGGTTATTTCATTCTCCGTAATACTGTCTATGGTAGTCCCTACCATAATATTTAAACCACTATAAATAACTAAATCTTTTAAATAATAAGGAAGATTAACCCCATTTGTGGTTATACTAACGGAGAATTGATTTTCCACACAATAATCAAAAATTTTAATTATATTATTATAATTTTCTGGTAGCAATGGTTCGCCACCAAATAGTCCTATATTAATCAACTTATCTGGATGTAGGCGATGAAATTGACTAATTGTATTCAAAATATAGGATAGATTATCAGAAGAAATGCTGCTTTTATCAAGACTCTCATTGCATTGCTGATAGCAATACTTGCAATTCAAATTGCATCTATAACTGAGTGCAATTATAAAGGTGGCTGTCTTACCATATAGTGAAATTGCTTCTTCTGTGCATTCAATATCGGTTAAAGGTTCTTTGGGATACCCTACATAATCTTTTAAGCCAGCTGGATACATACCTATATTGTGCCAGTTGTGCTTCTTGATTAAAAAGCTTTTATTTTGAAATGTATTTGTTATGCATATGTATTGATTCGTAATATACTCTATTAAAAGATGTGAGGTATCTTCTAAATAAAAAGTTTCTGCCTCATTTAACTCAATAGGATATAATTTTCCAGCCAAAATTTCATAGATATTCATTTAACAACTCCATTATGATGTACTGTGCTTCCACAAAAAGATGCGGAAGCACAGCCTTTTAGAAAAAAAACGAATTACTTGATAACTCCATATCTACGATGCGCTATGGCAGCACCATTTAAGATTTTAAGCTTATCAATAAGTTCTTTTTTCTTAAGCTCATCACTCGATAATACAATATTATACATATACATGTCTCCCTCCTTTCTCTTATGTTTTATTATGTATTGATAATACAACGAAATACACATTTTTGCAAGTTGTTTTTTGTAATTTCTGTTTATTTTTTTTTTTTTGTATTTTTACTTTTTTTATGTTTTCTGCTATCTATCTTGCTTCACCTAGAGCAAAAAGAACGCTAAAAGTTTAAAGAGTTGCCTCCAAATGAAAAATCGCATTTGGAGGCAACTTCTTTATCCATAAAATGGTAATTCCTCGATATTTTTCGATGTAGTTTTCCATTTATTTCTATTTATAGCATTATATTCTTGAATAAATTTCTATATTTTGATTTAAATTACATATTTTAACATTAATGCATATGAAAAAGTTGACTCCACAAACGAATTTCGCATTTGGAGTCAACTTTTACATATATACACGGTATTATTGCTTGCAGGAATCAGTTCAACTATCCTGTCTGCCAGACAAATGATTATTAGGTGGCAGATGCTTGTGCTTCACCGACGGCAGGGCAATGCCGATCAGGATGAGCGAGCCGCCCACCAGCTTCAGAGGTGTAAGCGGTTCAGCCAGTATGATGTAGCCCCAAAGTACTGCGCCGAGAGGACTCAGCACCGAAAACATACCGGCGCGATCTGCTGAAAGGCCCCGCTGCGCTACAGGCTGGAGGGTAAAGCCGAAGGCGGTGCAAACTATTGCAAGTGCAAGCACCATGCCCCACTCTTTGCCGTCGGCAGGCATGCGGAAGTCTTCGTAAATCAGGGCTTCTGCGAAAGAAACTATAAACATTGTGCCGACCTGCACGATTCCTATGAGGAGCGGGTCGGCATTTTTAGACACTATAGATGTGACAAAGATCAAAATGGCATAGAAAAACATGGCCGCAAGAAAGTAGATGTATCCAATGTTAAATTCTGCCCCGGGGCCAAAGTTTAAGATTATAATGCCACAAAAAGCCAGCGCCATCCCCAGGACATTTTTCTTTGAAGGGAATGTGCGCTGAAATACTATCATAAAGACCGGAACCAGCATGAATGCAGAGTTTTCGATCAGGGAAGACATGGATGATTCAGCAGTCTGCATACCGTACAGTTCAAAGGCCAGCACTGCATTTAGGATTACACCCAAAATGATGCCGCTGCGAAGTGCGGCTTTGTCAATTTCACGGAGGCGCTTAAAGAAAATAGCGACCAGAATAATGAATGCCAAAAGGAACCGCACCGCCATAATGTTAAAAGGCGGCATGGTTCCAAGTGAAATCTTTGAAATGACAAAGGATGTACTGCGCGCCAGAATTACCGATGCCATCAGTATTTCCGACTGTAGAGTTGTGAGTTCACGCTTTTTGCTTCCCATTCTTCCTACCTTACAACGACTGCGGTTCCTGATGCGGTAACCATCAGCATGCCGTTGTTTGCGCCGAGCACCTCGTAATCGATGTCGACACCGACTACTGCATTTGCTCCGATTTGTGATGCGCGTTTTTCCATCTCGGCAATCGCCTGCTGGCGTGCGTTAATCAGCTCGTCCTCATAGGTTGAGGATCTGCCGCCGAAAAAGTTCGAAAGTCCCGCAACAAAATCCTTTACAAAATCCACTCCCGAGATGACTTCGCCAAACACGATACCCTTGTACTCTTCAATTACTTTTCCATCAATCGTTGGTGTTGTTGTTGAAATCATAATATACCTCCTTTTGATTCCCATACACAAAATTATACATTAAACAGGAACGTAATGATGTCCCCGTCTTTAACGACGTATTCCTTGCCCTCTGAGCGGAGCAGCCCCTTTTCGCGAGCCGCCGCCATACTGCCTCCGACCTCAATGAAGCTGTCATAAGCAATGGTCTCGGCACGAATGAAGCCTCTCTCAAAGTCGGTATGAATCTTACCGGCTGCCTGCGGAGCCTTTGTTCCGCGGCTGATGGTCCACGCACGGCACTCATCTTCGCCTGCTGTGAGGAACGAAATGAGGTTGAGGAGCGCATAGGAAGCCTTGATTAGCTTGTCGAGGCCGCTCTCCTCTATGCCCATGTCTGCGAGGAACTCTGCCCTCTCCTCGTCGTCCATCTCGGCAAGCTCTGCCTCAATGCCGGCGCAGATGATTACTGTCTGCGAGCCTTCGGCATCGGCAATTTTGCGCACCTCTTCGGTGTAAGCATTGCCACTCGCCGCATCATCCTCCGAAACGTTTGCCACATAAATAATCGGCTTGTATGAAAGAAGTCCTATGGATTTTACAAATGCCAGGTCTTCTTCGTCAATTTCCATTGCGCGCGCATTTTTGCCCTGTCCGAGCCAGTCGTAGATTCTTTCCATAACGGCAAGATCGTGAGCCTGGCTCTTGTCGCCGCCCTTCATGCTGCTCTTTGCCTTTGCGATGCGGCGCTCGAGGATTTCCATATCGGAGAGAATCAGCTCCATGTTGATTGTCTCGATATCACCTGTCGGGTCAATGTGGCCGTTTACGTGAACGACATTGTCGTCCTCAAAGCAGCGCACCACATGCACGATTGCTTCGACCTCGCGAATATGGCCGAGGAACTTGTTTCCGAGGCCCTCACCCTTTGAGGCGCCCTTTACAAGACCCGCTATATCGCAAAACTCGATGGTCGCATAAACAGTTTTCTTTGAATTATATATTTCATGAAGCTTTGTAATGCGTTCATCGGGCACGGTTACAACACCGATATTCGGCTCGATTGTGCAGAACGGATAGTTCGCAGCCTCTGCACCTGCCTTTGTGATCGCATTAAAAAGTGTACTTTTTCCGACATTCGGAAGACCAACGATTCCCAGTTTCATAACGTATTTATCTCCTTAGATTGTTGTCGTTTGCTGCCCGAAGGCATAAAAAATGCCCCTAATTAGCGATTTTATTATACACTAATCGGAGCAGGGTTGCAATGTTATTGCTTTCCATAACTGTGGCAATTATCATAATTGTATGGTAAAATAACAGCGTCAAATATATTCAAAATCAAATATAATCAAAACCGTATTTTCTGACAGAGAAAGGAAGAGAGAGTATGATTAAGGAATTTAAAGAATTTATAATGCGCGGAAATGTCATGGATCTCGCTGTCGGCGTTATCATAGGCGGTGCGTTTACTGCCATCGTTAACTCCCTGGTCGGCGATGTTATAGGCCCTATCATCGGGATGATTTGCGGCGGAATCGACTTTACCGGCATCGCAATTACAGTGGGTAGTGCAGAGCTGATGGTTGGCAACTTCATTCAGGCTATTATCAACTTCCTGCTCGTGGCGCTTTGCGTTTTCTTCCTGATAAAGGCTGTTAACAAGGCTACGAGCGTTGCAAAGAAGCCTGAAGAAGCCCCTGCCGAGGAAGAGCCTGCCGGTCCTACTCAGGAGGAGCTCCTGACTCAGATTCGTGACATTCTGGCAGAAAAGTAACTGGCGGAAAGATATCGCCATAGCATTACTCATCAGGCAGTTCCCATTTTTTCGTTTCAAAGAAATTATCGACCGATTCAACAATTTCGGCTTTGCTGAGGCTTTTCAAAAGATAGCCCTGCGGGTGGAGCGACATAACCTTTACAACACTTTCCTTGTCGGATTTGCCTGTCAGGAAAATGATAGGTATGTCTTCGGCATCATGCTCGCTCCTGATCATTTCCATTACCTGCGGGCCGGTTGTGATCGGCATATCGTAATCGAGCAGAATTAAATCGGGCTTGTGGGTGGCAATATAGGTTAACGCCTGCATGCCCGATCTTGCTACTGTGATGTAATACTTCTTTGAAAGCCATTCCTTCATTATCTTCAGGAAGGTTACATCATCATCAACAAGCAGAATATTTTTACCCTTGCGTCGCTCCTCATCAGCGGCGCAAATTTTCTTTAACTCGAACATCAGAACCTTCATGTCGAAAGGCCTTTCAAACTCGCTCGAAATTAAAAACTCCGGCATTACGTTTTTTATTTCGTCAATCTCCTTTTGATACCCGATAATGCAGACCATTTTATCATCCTCATTGCAGATATCCTTGAGATTTATGAGTATTTCCGGCGTCTCAAATATAAAATCGCCGGCATATATCAGATACAGATCGGTCTTTTCACGTTCCTTTTCAATCGCCGCGAGGCTCGGCTCAACCACCTTCGTGCCAAAGCCCCACGCTTCAAGGTTTGAAACGAGAGCATCTGTCATGAACACTGCTCCTTTGCTGATAACAAGTATATTGCTTGCCATTTTCATTCTCCTTCTTTCAATAACTCACTGATTTTTTCGTACATAAACCCGTCTGCCGCTTTTCTGAGCGCATCACACCGCTCCTTTTCCTTTTCCGGCACATTGTAATCGGAAAGCTTTTCGATAAGCTGCAGCGCACTGTCATAATCCGCCACAGACATAAACTCGCCGATTGCCGTGAAAGCCTCCTTTAATTCGGCTCCCGAGATTTGCTGTTTTTCTGCATCTTCAGACTTTGCCTCCTTTTTATCCTCTTCAATTTTGCCAAGCGCTTCACCTATGCCGCGGTAAATTCTAAGCATGCCCGGCACTGCCCTTTCAAGAGTTTCCACATCATTTTCGTTCCCCGCATCTTCGAGCATTTCCGCCAGGTCTCCGAGGCTGACTGCGCCAATTGCACGCGACGTGCTCTTCAGTGCATGAATCTTTATTGTGGCATTTTTTACATCTCCTGCTTTTAGGTAGTTTTCGATTTCATCGGCATTTTCTTTTACCATGCCGGCATATATGCCAAGCGTTTCCAGATAGAGCTCCACTGTACCACAGCGCCTGAGCCCCACCTGAATGTCCAGCTCTCCTACACCGTAAAGCCACTTCGGAATTTCTCCTGAACTGCTGCTTTCCGCCTCACTTGCACTAACCTCCTGCACTTTTTCATCAGGCAGGTAGTCCATTATCATGTGCTCGAGGCGATTTGCCTCTATCGGCTTTGAAAGATAGTCGTCAAAGCCTGCTGCGAGATATTTCTCCCGCGCGCCGGAAATCGCATTTGCGGTGAGGCATACAGTTACCGCCCCGCTGCTTGGCACATTCATTGCCTTTATTTCCGCCAAGGTTTCCACTCCGTCTTTATGCGGCATCATATGGTCTATAAAGATGATGTCATAATTGTGTTCTTTAGCATACTCTATTCCCTCATCACCGCTGGCCGCTGTGTCAATTTTGACGCGCGTCTGCTTTAAAAGTCCCTTGAACACAGAAAGGTTCATAGGAGTATCGTCTATAACCAGGACTCTTGCTTCCGGTGCGATAAAGCTGGTTCTGTATTTCTTTCTGCCCTCTACCGCGCGCTTGTAGCTGTCCTCGTAATGGCCGACCGGCTCCCACTGAACAACGCGCTGCTTTACTGTGAAAGCAAAGGTCGATCCCTTTCCGTATTCGCTTTCGATTTCGAGGCTGCCTCCCATCATATTCAGAAGACGCTTTGAAATACTCATGCCCAGACCTGTTCCCTCGATGCTGCGATTTCTCGATTCCTCGATTCTTTCAAAGGCCTTGAACATCTTTGGCAGGTCCTCTTCCTTTATGCCTATGCCAGTATCGGTTACACTGATTCTGAGGAGGATGCTTTCCGGCTCGTCCTCGACCTTTTCATAGCTGACATTCATCGTTACCGAGCCTTTTTCCGTATACTTTACGGCATTTGTAAGTATGTTAAATGCCACCTGCTTTATCCTGATTTCATCGCCATGCAGCATTTTAGGGATTTCCCCATCGACATCAAGCTTTAAAAGCAGTCCTTTGCTGTCTGCACGCATCTGAATCGTATTGACGAGGTCGTTAATAACAGATGTCAAATCGTAATCAACCTCGATGATTTCCAGCTTGCCTTCTTCTATCTTTGAAATATCCAGAATATCGTTAATGATGGAAAGCAGATGCCTGCCCGCCGATTCTATGTTTTCGGCATATTCTATAATCTCGTCCTCCGAGCTTTCACGCATAATCATTTCGTCCATACCCAGAATGGAGTTGATAGGCGTTCTGATTTCGTGCGACATATTTGCCAGAAAGGCTGACTTTGCCTTGTTTGCCTGGAATGCAAGCCGTCTCTGCTCCTTAATTTCATCCATATATCTATAGGCATCTGTCGAGTCCACGAGCGCGTAAATTTTCCCCATATTTTTCCCCTGAAGGATGAGCATGTTTTCTTTAGCCGTATAGATTCTATTACCGACTCTGATTGGTTTTTCACTGCGTAGCGATTGTTGCATCACTTCGAGCACGCTTTGCAAAGAGCCGCCAAGATGCGGTGTCATCTGTCTTGCAGGTTCGTTATAAAATCTCGGCACACCGTGCTTGTCCACAGCGATAATAGCTTCAGAAAGCTGGTTTATAATGAACTGACGAGCAATTACTTCGGCATCGAGCAGGTCGTATTTTTTGATTGCCACAAACATGAATACAGTCCCTATCGGATATCCGAGCATTGTCAGGTCATATACATAGGATATAGGGATTACCTTTAACAGCTGTAATATTACCGCTACCGACTGAACCAGTACGGCACATATAACCATAAACAGCTGGCGGCGCCTGTTTGCATCATTTTCTTTGTGCTGCTCACTGAAAAGCGCATAAAGACCTATTATAATCTGCACAAAGATTACAGCCGACCAAAGCTGGTGCATAATTCCGTCATCATGGATGAACATAGGGAAATCACCGTGCATTTCAAATCCGCAGTTTTTATAGTAAAGGCCTGTCTGCATCGTCGTAAACATTGCAATATAAACAGCCCCATTAATAGCCGCAAAGACGTATTTCAGGGACTTTATAAATTTGCTGCGTGTCAGCTCGGCAATAAACATAAGCAGGGCAAAGCTGATCCAGATTCTGCCCATATATGAAAGTCTGAGCGCAGCAAAATATGCCTCCTGCGAACGAGACATCAATTCAACCAGATAGCCGAGATTGTTAAACACCGTTGATATGCAGCTCAAAGCGAGGAAGCCGTGAAGCATGGTCTTTGCATGCTTCATGACAATCCAGCATTCAATCAAAAGCATTATGATGCTAGCACACTGAATGCCAATGATCACAGAATACATTATTAAAATACACCACCAATCTACACTTCCAAAAAACGCTAAACGCGTAAAATCACAAATTTTTCATCATTATAATTATTATAATAAATAATTGCAACAGTAATGCAAAAAAATCTTCATAAAACGGAAAAAACACCCCTTTGTATTCTACGCCATGGGGTGCTTTAACTGTAAACAATATTATTTTTCTCTGATTCCGACTGCTGCAGACCAGTTAAAGAGCTTTCCCGCAATTCTGCAGTGATGCTCGACCTCTTCATCGGACATTCCGTGAACAATCGGTTCGGAATAGAGCTGCCACATGGCAGAAATCATTACATGCATTTCGAGCCTTGAAATACTTCTGTCTGCAAGACCTCTCTTCTGCAACTCCTTTAGATACTCATAGTCTACATCTGACATTTTTTCAAGCCACTCGTCGTGGAAATGGCTATACTTTGTGCCATCTGAGCACTTTAGAAGTATCTCGAGCCCATCCTTCATTTCAAGGAGCCTGTCATGCCAAAGCTTCGTATTATATTCGGTATTTGTCCATACATTCACAAGCTCTTCATCCGACAGCTCGGCCGGCGAGGTTTTCTTTGCCTCTTCAAGCACATTATTCATGGTGTTAACCGTGTCCTTTACAATTGCTTCGAAAAGTTCCGCCTTGCCCTTGTAGCGCTTGTACACCGCGCCGGTGGTAACACCTGCATCTCTGCATATATCGGAAAGCTGTGCCCCCAAAAAGCCCTTTTCACTGAAGTGCGTCCTCGCACTCTCGATTAGTCTTGGATCAATGCTTGTATCTCTGTTTGCCATGTTTATCCTGTTATCCTTTTACACCATCCTGAATCGGCATTTTTTATCTGAACAAAGTTCTTGTAAATTCCACCGGATGCCATCAATTCATCGTGACTGCCTCTCTCCACAATTTTACCATTATTTACAACGAGAATGCAATCCGCATTTTTGATGGTCTTTAGCCTGTGAGCAATGATAATCAGCGTCTTACCCTTGCAAAGCTCGCTGATTGCCTGCTGAATAGCTGCTTCGTTATCTGCATCTATGCTCGCAGTAGCCTCATCAAGTATTACAACAGGCGCATCCTTTAATATACATCTTGCAATCGATATTCTCTGTCTTTCTCCACCGGAAAGGCTGGCTCCGCCTTCACCTACCATTGTGTCAAATCCGTCCGGAAGTGCCATTATGAAATCATAGCACCTGGCCTTTTTGGCAGCTTCTATGACCTCTTCCCTTGTAGCCTCCGGCCGTCCCATTATAATATTATTGTAAACAGTGTCCTTGAACAGATATACATTTTGGAAAACCATGCTTATCTGCTCGAGAAGCGACGAAAGAGCCACCTCCTTTACCGATGTTCCGTTTACAAGTATTTCGCCTCCGTCCACATCCCAGAAGCGCGCCAGCAGGTTAGCAAGCGTCGTCTTGCCGCTTCCCGAAGGGCCGACCAGGGCAACGGTTTCACCCTTCATAATCTTGAATGAGACATCTGAAATTGTTTCCTTTTGTCCATATGAAAAACTCACATTCCTAAACTCAACCGCAGGGACTGTCTCCTTCTGCTCCGCAACACATGCTCTGCTATAATCGGGTAGCTCTTTTTCATCCATAATCGAGTTAATTCTGTCAATGCACTTGTCCATAATGGTCAGCTTTTCCGAATCCATATAAACGATTCTGAGAGGCACAAACACATCGAGGATAAACAGGAGTATCCCAAGGAAATAAGTCATTGGCAGCGTACCGAGGGTAAACAGTACTGCCGCAGTGATTCCTACCAGGCAGGCACAAATCTCAAAGGCACCGTTTACGGCAATGCCGTGCGGAACCATACAGTGCTCAAAGTTCAAGCTCTCTTCACACGATTTATCAAAGTTTTTCTTCATTTCCTGCGACTTCTCGCCGAGCAGGTTGTAGGTCTTTGTGATGCCGATGCCTTCAATATAATCAAGCACGGCGTTGGTCAGATTTTCACTCTGCTGCTGACGAACCATGGAAAGTGATATACCCTTCCTGTATTTATTCTCACCAATCAGAATCAAAACAATTACCCCCGCCAAAGCGGCAATTCCGATGTAAGGGTTGAAGAACATCATGAATATTACAAATACAGCTTCCGAAAAGAAATAATTCATTGAATCTGCAAGCGTCATCATCGAATTCTCTTCAATAAATACCATGTCTGTTGAAAGTACAGAGCTGATTTTACCGATATTGCCGCTTGTGAAATATCCCATCGGCAGGCGCCTTAAGTGTTCTCCGAGCTTAATTCGGAGATCTGCCATCAGTAAAAAACCGGCTCCTGCCTGCAGTCTGTCGGAAATGTGTATGCAAAGTGCCTGAAGCAGAACACATGCAAACAGGCCTATTCCGAAATACAAAAAATCCTTTCCTGTCACAGTATTGCTTATAAACTTATCAATCATGATTATTGCAAGCACGAGTGCCGCATTTTGTAATATTGATTTCAGGAAAGAAAAGATGAAAGCAGTTTCGATTCTTCCCTTGTACTTTCCTGAAAGCTTCAGGATTCTCTTTATTGAGCCAATCATACCTGAACCTCCTTTTCTTCGGTAACTGCCCATTCCTTTGCACCCTCTGAAAGCTGCCACAGCTTTTTATATTTCTCACTTGTTTCCAACAGTTCTTCGTGAGTTCCCGATGCTGCGATTTTGCCACTGTCCATAACAATTATTTTGTCTGCATTTTTAATCGAATAAAGCCTGTGCGCGATGACTATAACAGTCTTGTCATAAATCAGCTCTGCGATTGCCGCATTCATCTTTTCTTCATTTTCGGGGTCCATGAATGCGGTCGCCTCGTCTAGGACAATGACGGGCGCATTCTTTAATATCGCTCTGGCAAGTGCAATTCTCTGCCTTTCTCCTCCCGAAAGCATCTTTCCGGAGTCACCTGCCATAGAATCTATTCCGTTTTCAAGCCTTGCCAAAAAATCGCTGCACTGAGCTTTTTCTGCCGCTGTAATCACTTCCTCACGGCTTGCTTCCGGTTTTCCCATCCTGATATTTTCAAGCAGACTCGTGTTGAACAGGAACTGTTCCTGAGCCACAAAGGAAATTTGATTGTTCAGACTTTCAAGTGAAATATCCGTTATATCCTGCCCACCTATTCTGATTGAGCCCGACGATATATCATAAAAGTGAACCAGCAGCTTAGCAAGTGTGGATTTACCGCTTCCCGATTCTCCCACCAGAGCGGTTACGGATTTTGGTTCGATACGTATGCTCACACCGTTTATTACATTGTTTTCCCCATCGTATGAAAACTCAACATTTTCAAACTCTATGCCATAGTCTTTACCTGAATAATTATTGCTGCCTTCCTTTAACGGTTCTGCCGAAAGGATATTTTCAAGCGTTACTATTTTATAGTTCAATTGAGGAAGCACGCTCATATAAGACATTGCCTTCATGATTGTAGGTCCGATTGAAAATGCCATGCAGAGCACCAACAGAAAATCCGAAATGGTGGATGCTCCCGTAAAAACCAGATATCCGCCGATAGGCAATGTAAACAGTGCTATGCAAGGCAGGAAGCTGCCATAAAGTGCCATCCACGGCCAACAGATTTTGTACCACGCAAGTGTAAAATCTCTGTAGCTGTTAACATCGGCTGCGAATCTTTTGTAGCTTTCTCCATCGCGCCCAAAGATTTTTACAACCTCCATGCCATTAATGTATTCAACTATTGTATAATTCATCTTTTGTGCGGAAGCGTAATAGTCTCCCATCTTACTCGTGCCGGCCATGTACATAGCCATAACCGTAATTATACCGATTGGCAGGGCCGCAAGAGACAGTAGAGCAAGCTTCCAATCAATGAAAAACATCGCGATAAGTACAGCTGCAGGAACGCATACATTTGAAAAACCCTCAGGCAGTGCATGCGCAAGCAGCAACTCCATATTATCGATGTCGTCAATAAATACCTTCTTAAAGGTTCCGATGCCGCGCTCCTGAATGACACCGAGCGGTAATTTCTCGAGCTTTGCCTGAAGCGATATCCTCAGGTTCTTTAAGGTGTAATATGCGCTGTGATGAGACTGGATCAGCCCATATACATAAAGCAGCATATAGATTATGCCGCAGCAAAGGAATAATGCAAGCTGAATCAGATAGAATGACAGATCTCTCTCCCCGCCTATTGCGCCATCTATCATTTTGTAGATGGCAATGAACTGGAATATGTTAAATGCCAGTCCCAGGATCAGAAAGAATATAGCGCGAACAGTATATTTTTTATACTCTCCCGTATATTCCAGAATTTTTTTAAACATGCTTACCTCCTGTTTTTAATTATCAATACAATTGATAATCCAATTATCAATTATCTCTTTTTTATGGTGCCACGCGAGGGAGCATGGCACCATTTCAACTAAATAGATATATTAGCATTTATATTAAGCAAAAGTGCAAAAACAATCAGCAAATAATCTACCGCTCTCATTTTTACATCGACCATTGAGGTCCTTTTTTCCGTACCGCCGAGACCTCTGCAAAGAGACGCAGCAGAGATTTCATCCGCGATTATAACCGCATCCGAAAGCAGTGGGACGATTGTGCATTCGTACACAAGCGCGGGCTTTGTAAATATATTCTTTAGGTTCAGCGCAAAGCCTCTAAACTTCATTGCGTTTTGGATGTTTGTAAGTTCTTCCCCTACAGTCGGAAAGAACCTGAACATAACCGAAAAAGGAATTGTAATCTGCTGTGGTACATGCATTTTATCAAATGCGACCATAAACTCAGAAACCTTTGTCGTCCTTATCATGAGCATAAACAACATGATTACGGGTATGAACATCCGAAATATCATGATTCCCATCAGCAGAACCGCAATTGCATTGTTCGGGTGGGTTGATTTCAATGCGTAATCAATTCCAACCATAATGGCGTAAATCAGCAGCATTTTCTGCGCAGATCCATACTGTTTACCGTTTATCAGCAGCAGATATGCAAAGGCGAATAAAAAGCCCTGAAACAAAAATCGCGGTTCCCTGAGCACGGCAAAGCTACAAAGTGCAAAAAGAATCATCTTTGTTCTCGGATCTATTTTTATAAAACCGCTGTTTGAAAACGAAAATCCATTAAACATCATGCTATTCCGGCCTTTTTGAAATGCTTTGCATTCATCTTTAAGCCAATCTTTCCGCCTATAACGCCTCCTATCAGGGAAATTGCAATCTGAACAAAGAACATCCACATTGGTGTCAGACTATCAATTGTGGCAACGTATTCCTGCCCGTAATACTGAAGGCATGCATTAAGAAACACATCCCTTGAAAAATAAAGGCTTAAAAACGGTCCCATCGGTGAAACGGCAAATATTATATAACTAAGCTGTATGCCTTTTGCGCTGTAATTTGTTTTTGAAAGAATGATTTGCGCTATTACACCCAGCGCTACAATAAATACCAGCACAAGCACTGAAGTCGCTGACATTACCAGGCCTGACAATACGGCAAGTATCAGAACTGCTCCCATCTTTGGCACCTTTGAAATGTAAAGAGTATATACAGGGCCTAAAATAACCGCTGCTATAAACGGCAGCATCAGATAAACGGGTATCAACATGCCCGTGAGCGAAGCAAGCAGGCATATAAGAGCAGTATACAGCACCGCAAAAACACCCGCCATTATTAAATCCTTTGTTTGTAACTTTTTTTGATTCATCTTGTTCCTCCAAGCAAAAATTTTTGTAATTTATTCTTCGAACTGTTATCAAGCGCATATTCGTCTGTAACCTTTCCATCTTCAAGGCAGATTACATTGTCTGCTGCCAAAAGTATCAGTTCAATATCGTGAGTTATAACTATTACCGCTTTGCCCATATCCGCAAGCATTCTCAGGACATCCGCCACCTCGAGCATATGCTTGTAATCAAGACCGCTCGTCGGCTCATCGAAAATTATCAGCTTTTTATCCGAGGCAATCGCATCAGCTATTGCCACTCGCTGTTTTTGACCACCGGAAAGGGATATCGGATGTCTGTCCCTAAATTCTTCAAGATCCATTAATTTTAGAATTTCCAGCGCTTCCTTTTCATGTTTTTCGGCTGAAAATCCGGATCCGTACTTTTCCCTTAGAGAAAGCATAATCTCATTTATAACACTGTCTGCGAAAAGCTGTGCATTGACATCCTGCATTACAAGAAAGCTGTCCTTTATGCGGGCATTGCGGCTGAGTCTTTTGTTACCCTTTATTATTATGTCCCTGCTGTCCTTGCTTAGGCCGCAGAGGCACTTTGCAAAGGTAGACTTGCCCGCACCGTTAAGTCCCACAAGTGCTATAATTTTACCGGTACTGATTTCTATGTTCTCAATATTTATCCCGCGACCGTGTCTGCCGTATTTAAACCTAAGGTTTTCTACTTTATATGCACCATCTCTATATGGCACTACTTCCCTTGAAATATCGGTTTCAAAAAGCTGGTCAACAGACATTGTTCTAAGTCCCATTTCATGAAGCACTGCTGCAGTAAGCTTTGCTATTTCGCCCTTTTCGACTATTTTTTCTATTTCACCATCATGCATGATAACCAGTCTGTCTGCCAAATCTCGTAAATAATAAAGTCTGTGCTCGGCCACTATTATGGTTTTCCCTTCACTTTTCCATTTTGCAATTATCCTCTTTAAATCCTCAATGCCGCTTAAATCCAAATTTGAGGAAGGTTCATCCATAACGACAATCTGTGACTGCGCAGTCGCTACTGAGGCGCAGGCTATCCTTTGCTTCTCACCGCCTGAAAGCTCAAATATGCTACGATTCATCAGTTTTTCAAGTCCGAGCTCTCTGACAATTGAGTCCAGCCTTTCAATAATCTCGCCCCTCTCAAGGCCCTGGTTTTCACAGGCAAAGGTTATCTCACTTGTGGTATCTACATTGAAAAACTGTGTTCTCGGATTCTGAAAAATGCTCCCAACAATCCTCGATGTCTCGCTCAACGCCTGCTTTGCAGGATTTATTGTGCCAACACTGACATCGCCTTGCATTTCACCGGGATAAAAATTCGGACAAAGCCCGTTTACGAGCCTGCCTACGGTGGTCTTTCCGCATCCGGATTCTCCTGTAATTATTATTACCTCTCCCTTTTTAATTTCGAGATTAATATTCGAAAGCGTCTGTTTCTCTCCTGCCTCTCCACTACCATATTTAAATTTTACTTTGTTCAATTTAATCATGTTAGCAGCCCCTAACTATGCCTCTTAAAAAATGCGCATGCAGCGTAACATGCGTCACCAATCATCGATTACCTGATTATTTGATTATCGATAATTAAATTATCAATAACCAAATAAAATGATATCTTAAATTTCAGCTCATGTCAATACAAAAAAAAGAAAAGGGGCATAATATGCCTTATGTCCCTTTAATCAAACCATACCAAGCGGTTCTTTCCCGCTGCTTTTGCCGCATAGAGGGCGTCATCGACTCTCCTGCATACATCCATAAGCTCTTCGCCCTCCCGCAGAGGCGTTGCTCCGAGGCTGAGAGTAATCCTCTCTTTATTGACGAAAGTTTCGTTTGCAAACCTTTCTCTGATGGTCTCGGCAAGCCTGACAGTTTCCTCTTTGGTTCCATCCTCTATGAGAATCATAAATTCTTCGCCACCCCATCTGCCTACGCAGACCTTGCTGCTTTGTGCATTTGCGTGCTCCGTCTCCGCAGCCTGCAATGCGCCGAGCATCAGCTGACCGAGCTTGGTCAGTACCTTGTCGCCTTCGCCATGACCGTACGTATCGTTTATAGATTTAAAATTATCTATATCCAGCATAATCAGATGGAGGCCTGAGCGTTTTTCTGCCACGGCATCATCCATTCTTTTCTGAATTTCGCCGCGGTTGTAAAGTCCCGTCAGTGAATCTATTTTTGCCAGAATCTCAAGCTTTGCATTTGCTATCGCCAGCTTTTTGTTCGCAGCCTCGAGTTCTTCGCTCGCAGCGCCTATGAAGTTAATCAGCCTCTCAACGAATGAGACCTTGCTGTCGAGCCGTGTGCCTATGCTTTCCGGCTTGACAAATTCCGGATTGATTTCTCCTTCACGCATTGCGCACAAAACAATAGTGCAGTTAAAGTGCTGCAAAATGCCGTCTTCGCTTAATAACTCGCCATGAGTGTAAAAACCCGAAGATGAAGCCATCTCGCTGAACACAGTAGTTTCCCGGTGAATCAGATCCTCTCCCCAAAACAGCCTGCGCGCAACGCAAGAAAACAGTTTAATTGTCTCCGGACAAAAATCCGCAATGCCCGCAGCCGCAGCGTTTACATTTTCTATAATTGTATTCGGATCGCCGTAAGCAAGTCTGACACCGACATTTTTTCGCATATCCGCAAGCATGACAAGCGCCCCGTCTGATGTCATCACAGCCGGAGTACGCAGCCGTTCAACACCGTTTTCTTCAATCATGAGAGGGAATTCAATGGTATTTTCAAGAAAGTGCTCATTGAACTCTATCTTTAGATATTTCCTGTATATATTGCCTGCGGGTTCATTATCTATGGTCTTAATGAGCGGTCCTTCCGCATCTGTGACCTTAAATTTTCTGCCGAGAGGCTTCCAGCCGTGCACATAGGTTGAAAAGATATTTAAATCCTCTCCGCCGTACAGCACATACAAAGCTCCCCGCTTCGTAAAGCCCGTCCCCTTTGAAAAGACAAAGCAGTCCCTGTTCTCGAACGCATGAGGATTTACCGCCATGCCACCGAAAAGCTGTATGCTGTCCCTGACGGAAACAGGTGCTTCACTAAATCCGCATTCCGCTACGGTTTTGGCCGTAGTTAATATTTCTATTCCCTTTACCCACTCATTTTCATCACAGTACCTGTTGAGCCTTGCTTTGCTCTTTTCGTAGTCATTTCGGCATGTTATATCATCCTGAAACAGATCGATTTTGGTGGTTATGTACTCAAATACGGTACAGATAATCAGCGTACTGTCATGGGTCAGCTCCGGCCCGCTGACGCTACCTGCTGTCTGTGCGCCGTAGTAAAGCGCATCCGGCATAATATCTTCTATTATGTCCGTAATTTTTATTACTTCCGACTCATCCTCGAGCTGTGTCAGTATCTCAAACAATACCCCGCTCGGGAGCAGGGTTTCGCAAGCCTTCTTTATCTTTTCAAGCTGATTTCTGAGGCTTGTAATATTTTTTACTTCAAATTGAAACTGCTTCATAACGAATCTCCCCGCTGCCTGCGTGAAAGGAAAACATAAAATGCAATGCCTGCTAAAACCGCACAAAAGCTGAAGACCATGGCCTGTTTAAATGGGCCTATCATCAGGCTGTCCGTACGCAGGAACTCGACGAAAAATCTTTCGACAGAGTACAAAATCACATAAAGGCAGAAAGCCTGGCCTCTGAAATGTCTGTGCTTTCCCACAGCAGAAAGCAGGAAAAACAGCATGAAGCACCAAAGCGACTCATAAAGAAATGTGGCATGATAGCTGACGCCGTCAATAAGCACCGCAATCGGAAAATCCGTCGCACCGCCGTGAGCTTCCTCGTTAAAAAAGTTTCCCCACCTGCCTATGGCCTGCCCCAGTGCTATGCATGGGACGCTGAGATCGAGCGCATTCAGTATGCTGATGTGCTTGTGCCTGCAAACAAGCCAGCCTGCAAGCATGCCGAAAATCAGACCGCCGTGTATAGCCAGTCCGCCGCTTCGGATATCGAGCATTGCGCCTATATCACCCGCATATTCATCCCAGTTAAATATTACGTAATAAACCCTGAGGCCGACAATTGCAACAGGCAGCACAATTAAAAATATGTCGAGCAAATCATCACCTGATATGCCGAATTTTTCCGATCTTTTATAGGCTATCAGAACCGCTAGAAGCGTGCCGAGCGCAATGATAACGCCATACCATCTGATGTCAAAACTCCCAATGCTGAAAGCAATCGGGTCCGGAGCAACGAGCTGCAATTTACTGTCTCCTTTCAGGATACTCGCTTCGCACATATAAATGCAAAAACGGTACGTTTATTATACCAAATACTAAGGCAAAGATAAAGTTTTTGTGGTATCATATTATCATTACGGGAGGTGCAATATGAAACCACTTAATAAATATTTCGATCATACACTTTTAAAAGCCGAGGCAAGCGAGTCGGATATCAAAAAACTCTGTGCTGAGGCAAGAGAATACGATTTCTACTCGGTTTGCGTAAACGGCTGCTACGTAGAGCTTGCTGCAAAGGAGCTGGCGGGAACGGATGTAAAGGTTGCCGCTGTAATAGGCTTCCCTCTGGGCGCAATGAGCATGGAATCAAAGGTTTTTGAGACTACAGATGTGTGCGAAAAGGGCGCACGCGAAGTCGATATGGTTCTGAATGTAGGTGCGCTCAAGGAAGGCCGCTATGAATATGTCGAGGACGAAATCGCTGCATGCGTTGCAGCTGCTGATGATTTTGACGCTGATGTAAAGGTTATCCTCGAGACATGCTACCTTTCCGACGAGCAGATAGTAAAGGCCTGCGAGCTTTCTGTTTCCGCAGGAGCAGAGTTTGTAAAGACTTCCACAGGCTTTGGAACGGGGGGCGCTACCGTTCATCATGTTGAGCTGATGAGAAAGACCGTCGGAAATCTCGCTCAGGTAAAGGCTTCGGGTGGAATCCGGGACTATGAAACCTGCATGGCTATGATTAATGCAGGTGCCGACCGCATCGGCGCATCGGCTTCGATTGCGATACTAAAATCCCAGAAATAAAAAAAGAGAACGCGAGGTTAACATAATTGAACCGTACTAAAAAAAAGACCCGGTTTTACAGAAACGCGAAAATTTTCACTTCCGACTGCGATAATCCCCGGGCTGATTCAATGCTGATATCGGATGGCAGGATAAAGTGGGTCGGATTTGAGAAAAGCATTAGCGAAGATTCCGAGGCTGCAAGCCTTGCAAGAGACGCAGAAACAATTGACCTGGGTGGACATACTGTCCTCCCGGGTTTTGTTGACGCTCACATGCATCCAATAATGCTCGCAGACTACTCTACTATGATCAGTGCTCTGCCGCCGGCAGTCTGCTCTGTTGCAGAGCTTGTCGGAAAGGTCGGCGAGACCTGCCGCAGCCTCTCAAATTCCGAGATTGAGCTTGCTAAAAAAGGCAAGTACTGGATTCGCGGCTGGGGCTATGATGAGGGCAAGTTTTCGGAGCATCGCGCACCAAACAGATATGACCTCGACCGTGGGGCAGCTGATGTACCGGTGCTGATTCACAGAACCTGCGCTCATGTCGTGTGCGTAAACTCGAAGGCCCTTGAAATAGCGGGGATAACCGCTTCCACTCCCGATCCGGAGGGCGGGCAGATAGAAAGAGATGAAAACGGTGAGCCGACAGGCGTACTGCGCGAGAATGCAAAGAACCTGGTTGAACCGTTCCTCCCCGTACCTTCGCATGATGAGCTGGTGCAGCAAATAGTTTCACTCGGTGAAATACTTCGGAAGCAGGGAGTTGTTGCTGTAGCGGACATGGGGCTTTTCGATTCGACAGACACATATTCATACTTCGTCGATGCGGCAAAAGCCGGCTTCAAGCAGAGAGTTGCCGTTTACTACATGTGGCAGTATTTCTACAAAAATCCACCGGTAGTCACACCTGAAATGTGCGACAGGGGTAATCAGATATTTGTGGCAGGTACCAAAACCGTGGGAGACGGCAGCATATCCGGCCGAACAGCATGGGTTTACGAGCCTTATCTGGGAGGCAGCGACTGCGGAATGCAGGTCTGCTCCGATGAAGTCCTCGAAAGCGCAATCGCTTTTGCAAAAAAGCATGGCATTCAGCTTTCGATGCACGCTATGGGCGGCAGGGCAATCGACCGAATAATCGACCGTATGTCAGGTGAGAAGTGCTGGACCGATTCCGGCTCCGGCTCCGCCCTTTGGCCTCATCTTCGCCTCGAACACCTGACCGAGCCCACCGAGCATGCGATAGATCAGGCCGTGAAAAACGGCTATGCCTTTGTAACACAGCCTATATTCGCCTACTCGGAGATAGAGTCGTACCTCAAGAACTTTGGGCTTGAGCGAACCAAGCAGGCTTATCCAATCCGCACAATGCTCGAAAGGGGCGTAAATGTGGTCCTTTCGACGGATGCGCCCGCCACAAGCTGGGCGACCCCGTCCGATCCGCTTCCAAACATAAAAGCGGCTGTTACCCGCTGTGCCTATAACGGCATCGACTATAGTGGGGCTGAGACCATAGACATCGAGACCGCAATACGTCTCTACACCAGGCAGGCCGCACTCGCAGTCGGCATGGAGGACAGCGGCTGGCTGCACGCCGGCGCACGCGCCGATTTCCTGGTCCTCTCGGACGACATCTTTACGATTGATCCGGAGAAAATCGACACAATAACGCTTGAAACTCATATGGCACAATAAAAAAACTCCTTACCGCACAAACGGTAAGGAGTTTGATTTTCATTTCTGCTACTTTAAGATTTCGCAAACTGCGTCAGGGCCGCATCCTGCAGCGTTTCCTTCGTCAGTGTCGAAGTGAGCTTCTCTCTTGTGGCCTTCGCCGGAACGGATGAGCACGTTATCAAAGATGAGTCCTCTTTCGCCCTCAATCTTTACGCTAACGATATCCTTGTCCTTTACGCCTGCTTCCTTTGCTTCGTCAGCAGAGAGGTGGATGTGGCGGAGTGCTGCGATTACGCCGTGGTCGAGCTCAACTGTGCCGCAAGGTCCGATCAGTGTGCAGCCCGGAGTTCCTTCGAGCTTGCCGGATTCTCTTACCGGTGCCTTGATGCCGATCTGTCTTGCATCTGTCAGAGCGAGCTCTACCTGAGTTTCTTTTCTGGCAGGTCCAAGTACTCTGATGTTCTTCAGTGTTGCCTTTGGTCCAACGATGTCAACTGTTTCTTCACATGCATACTGACCCGGCTGAACCAGCTCCTTCTTTGGAGTGAGCTGATGTCCCTTACCGAACAGAATGTCGATGTGGTCCTGCTGAAGATGTAAGTGCTTGTTGGATAAACCGATTTGTACTTTGTAACCCATTTTTTATCTCCTTTATCTGTATAGTGATTATATTAAATAGTACTGACTATTTTTGACTTGTATTACTCTGCTGTCGCCTCTTCATCGTCATCCTCGAGGTAGCTGATATAAGGCAGCTGTCTGTATTTCTGAGCGTAGTCGAGACCAAAGCCGATGATGAACTGGTCGCCCACCTCAAAGCCGAAATAGTCGGCCTTCAGGTTTGTCTTGCGACCGCATGGCTTGTCGAGAAGAGCGCATATTTCAATGCTCTTCGGGCCGCGGTTTGCCAGGTACTTTTTGAGGTAGGTGAGCGTAACGCCGGAATCGACGATATCCTCAACAATGATTACGTGCTTGCCCTGAATATCGGCATCGAGGTCCTTGTTGATCTTTACAACACCGCTGGTCTTTGTGCTGGAGCCATAGCTGGAGCAGGACATAAAGTCAATTGTGCACTGCTCATTGTCGATGTGCTTTAAAAGCTCTGCCATCCACATTACTGCGCCCTTTAATATTCCAACCAGAATAATTTCTTCGCCCTGATATTTGTCGGAAATCATCTTTCCTATTTCAGCAGCCTTTGCTCTGATCTGGTCCTCATCAATCATTATTTTGCCAACAGGCTTTCTTTCGCTCATTTTTTTATTTCTCCTCTGACGACCCGTTATCGGGCTCCACTTCATATTCTACATCATCAATGACTGTCTTTCCATCAAATTTTTTAGAAAGATCGACTTCTTTTTCACCCAGCCAGTATTTATCCAGTGTATCCCTGAGATAAAACAAAATCCAAATCCAAAGAACCAAATCGTCCAAAAATCCGAACGGAAAAATTGCAATCGGTATTATATCAATAGGTATGAGCACATACACGATACCGAAAACAACAAGCAGCTTTTTCCATTTTGATACCTTCGGATCCATCATCATAAAGCGAATGGCTTTAATTCTCTTTAAAATAACCCGAAAAGTAATTCCCCTCATAAGCATTCCTCCTACTCAATTCCCAAAAGCTCCGATATTACCTCCATAACCTTGTCGTTTCCCGTTCTCTTAAGCGCCGAAACCGGGATGATTACATCCTCGGGCTTCATTTGCAGCGATTTTCTGATCACAGACATGCATTTCTGCAGTTCGTTTCTGGAAACCTTGTCGGCCTTTGTCGCAACGACAATGCCGTCCAATCCGTAATACTGAAGGTATTCGTACATCTGGCGATCCTGAGCACTCGGCTCGTGACGAATGTCCACAAGCTGCACTACCTTTACGAGATTTTCGCGCCCCGAAAGATAGGTTTCCATCATCTTTCCCCAGCTCTCACTTTCACTCTTTGAAACCCTTGCATAGCCGTAGCCCGGCAGGTCCACTATACGGAAAGCATCATTTATGCGGTAAAAGTTTATGGTACGCGTCTTGCCGGGATTTCCCGAAACGCGTGCGAGACTGCGCCTGTTTGTAAGCAGGTTTAAAAGCGAGCTTTTGCCCACATTGGATCTGCCGGCAAAGGCTATCTCTTTAAGGTCTGCCTGCGGATATTGTTTTGGGGCGGCTGCTATAGCCTCGAGCTCTGCTTTTTTTACTATCATTTTTCTTCCTTTTCCTGCAGCACGTGAGGGATTGCTTCAGCTGCTTCCGAAAGCAGCACGAACTCGATCTTTTTCCTGACATTTGCAGGAATATCTTCGATGTCGCGTTCGTTCTCCTTTGGCAGCATCACCTTTCTGATGCCTGCGCGATAAGCAGCAAGCACCTTTTCGCGAATACCGCCGACAGGCAGAATCTTTCCGAGCAGCGTTATTTCTCCGGTCATTGCGATGTCCTGACGGGCAGGCCTGCCGGTGAGAGTTGAAAGGATCGACATGCAGATTGTAACACCTGCGCTCGGACCGTCCTTCGGTGTAGCGCCTTCAGGCACATGGATGTGGAAATCCTTGTCCTTGTAGAATTCCTTGTATTCGTCCTTTATCTTGAGCCCGCATGGCAGGTTGTCCGCAGCGGAACGGATATAGCTGATTGCCGCCTTTGCGGATTCCTGCATTACATCGCCGAGCTGTCCGGTAAGCACGAGATTTCCGCCGCCCGGCATGATAGCGGTCTCAATAAAGAGCGTATCGCCGCCGACGATTGTCCATGCGAGACCTGTGGTCTTGCCGATTTCGTATTTACCCTCGATTATGTCAAAGTGATATTTCTTTTTGCCGAGAAGCTTTTCAACCGTGCCCTCGGTGATGCGATAGAATTTCTTCTTTGTCGTCACGGTCTTTAATGCCGTCTTTCGGCAGATATTTGCAATCTCCCTTTCGAGATTACGAACACCTGATTCTCTGGTGTAATATTCAATAAGCTGTCTGATTGCCCCCTCGTTAAAGGTGATGTTTTCAGGTGTCAGCCCGTTTTCCTTTATCTGCTTTGGCACCAGATATCTCTGCGCTATCTTTACCTTTTCCTCTTCGGTATATCCGGGAACCTCGATTACCTCCATTCTGTCGAGAAGAGGTCTCGGAATGGTATCGGTATCGTTTGCCGTCGTGATGAACATTACCTTTGAAAGGTCAAAAGGAACCTCGAGATAGTGGTCTACGAATTCCTTGTTCTGTTCCGGGTCGAGGACCTCGAGCAGTGCGCTTGCAGGGTCGCCCTTGAAGTCTGCGCCGATTTTGTCGACCTCGTCAAAGAGGAATACAGGATTGTTAGTCTTTGCTTCCTTTATGCAGTTCATAATGCGGCCCGGAATTGCGCCTATATAAGTTCTGCGGTGGCCGCGGATTTCAGCTTCGTCGCGCACGCCGCCGAGAGACATGTGAACAAACTCACGTCCGATCGAGTGAGCGATAGACTTCGCAACGGATGTCTTGCCGACTCCCGGAGGGCCTACGAGGCAGAGGATAGGACCTTTTATGGCGCCCGAAAGCTGAATTACAGCCAGATATTCGAGCACGCGCTCCTTTACCTCATTGAGTCCGTAGTGATCGGAATCTAAAATCTTGCGGGCCTCGTTTAAGTCGTACTGAGTTTTAGTGCTCTTGTTCCACGGCAGCTCGAGTATCGAATCCACATAGGTACGAATAACATTTCCCTCAGCGGAGCTCGACTGCATCTTTGTGAGCTTTATTATCTCCTTTTCTACCTTCTGAGCAACTTCCTTCGGCAGCTTCAGCTTTTTCATTTGCTTGTGCCAGCGCTCAATTTCGTCGTCGAGGTCTTCGGCTACGCCGAGCTCGTCCTGAATTGCGCGCATCTGCTCCCTAAGGTAATATTCTTTCTGGTTTTTGTCGAGCTGGTCCTTTACCTTGCTCTTTATATCCGCCTCGAGCGAAAGTATATTTATTTCCTCCGCAAGGATTTCGTTGAGTGCACGAAGTCTTTCCTCGAAATCAATTGTTTCAAGGATTTTCTGCTTGCTTTCAACCTTTATATCCATATGTCCCGCGATGGCGTCGGCCAGCACTCCCGGATGCTCCGGTGACTCGATTGCCGCAACAGCGGCAGGGCCGCCTACATCTGCGAGATCATCGTATTTGATAAAGTTCGATTTTACGGATCTCTTAAGAGCTTCAATCGTAGGAACTTCCTCCGGATATTCCTTGTTGAACATTACGAGGACCTCTGCCTTGAAATAAGGCTCGTCCTGAATCATATTTAGTAGCTTTGCTCTTTCTATGCAGTCAACCAGAACGCGAATGGAATCTCCCGGCATCTTGAGCATCTGTCTGACCTTTGCCACGGTGCCTACTTCGTAGAGGTCCTTGACATCGGGATTTTCAACTGCCTCGCTTTTCTGTGCCAGCAGGAATACAAACTGATTTGACGCCATTGCCGTCTCGAGAGCCTTCACAGACTTTTCTCTGCCGATGTCAAAGTGCATAATCATGCCCGGCAGAACTGCGAGACCGCGCAGCGCTATTGTAGGAAGTACTACATTGCCATCCTCGTAGGCATTCTGAAGAAAGTCGATATCATCTTCATCATCTTCATCATCCTCTATGAGTTCCAGCTCAATGTCATTTTCATCCTGCGCTTCCAGGATAGCATCTATTAATTCTCTGCGTTTTTCTTTACTGAATACCATAGTCTTTACTTTCTCTTGTCAAAATATCGACCACCGAGGGTGGTCGATTTTGGTGCAATAAAATTTCGTCAGGATGCCGATTCTTCAGTTTTGTCTGCAATAACCAGCTCCGGAGTCTTTTCCTCTTCGATTGTTTCCCGTGTAATTACGCACTTTGATACGTCATCACGACTCGGAATATCGAACATGATGTCAGTCATGACCTTTTCAAATATACTGCGCAGGCCTCTCGCACCGGTTTTGCGTTCGAGTGCCTTCTTTGCAACGGCGCGCACTGCATCCTCGGATATTTCGAGTTCAACATTGTCCATTGCGAACAGCTTTCTGTACTGCTTGCTGAGGGCATTTCTCGGTTCTGTGATAATCTGAACCAGAGCATCCTCCGAAAGCTCGTCGAGAGATACAATCACAGGAAGTCTGCCGATAAACTCAGGAATCAGTCCGAACTTCAAAAGATCTTCCGGCTGAACATGTGCGAGCAGCTCGGAGGCTTCAATTTCGTTCTTTTTCATGTCGGAGTTAAAGCCGATTGTCTTTTCGCCGAGTCTGCGCTGAATGATCTTGTCGAGTCCGTCGAATGCGCCTCCGCAAATGAAGAGTACATTCGTTGTATCGAACTGAACGAAGTCCTGGTGTGGGTGCTTGCGTCCGCCCTGAGGTGGCACGCTTGCTATGGTTCCCTCAAGAATCTTGAGGAGAGCCTGCTGCACGCCTTCGCCGCTTACATCGCGCGTAATGCTCGGGTTTTCGGACTTGCGCGCAATCTTGTCGATTTCGTCGACATAGATAATGCCGCGCTGTGCCTTTTCGATATCCCAGTCTGCGGCCTGAATCAGCTTGAGCAGGATGTTTTCAACGTCTTCGCCGACATAGCCTGCTTCCGTGAGTGCCGTAGCATCAGCTATGGCAAAAGGCACGTTGAGTATCTTTGCCAGTGTCTGAGCAAGGAGTGTCTTGCCGGAGCCCGTAGGTCCGAGCAGAACGATATTGCTCTTCTGAAGTTCCACATCGTCACCGCCCTGCTTTGAAAGCTTGCCGATTGACTGAATTCTTTTATAGTGGTTGTAAACTGCAACCGAAAGGGCTTTCTTTGCTCTTTCCTGTCCGATTACATATTCGGAAAGTGTTTCAAAAATTTCTGCCGGTTTTGGCAGCTTGAAGCTGCTTTCTCCCGTGCCGGCCACTGAAGTCCCGGATTCCTGGTTTTCATACTCTTCCGCCAAAATATCTGTACAGAGCTGTACACATTCATCACATATGAATACGCCCGGGCCCGCAACCAGTCTGCGAACCTGATTTTGAGGTTTGCCGCAGAATGAACACTTCAGTTGTTTAGTGTCATCATACTTTGCCATTGCATCCCCTTTTCCGGTTATCTGCTTTCGATAACCTTATCAATGAGGCCATATTCCATAGCCTCGACTGCGCTCATGAAGTTATCACGGTCCGTATCCTTTTCGATGGTCTCGAGAGGCTGGCCCGTAGCTTCGCTGAGCATTTTGTTTAATCTCTCTTTTGTCTTTACTATCCATTCAGCGTGGATTTTAATGTCCGACGCCTGGCCACTGGCTCCGCCGAGTGGCTGATGTATCATAATTTCCGCATTTGGAAGTGCAAAGCGTTTGCCCTTTGTCCCTGCTGAAAGGAGGAAAGCTCCCATGCTTGCTGCAAGTCCGACGCAAATAGTCGAAACATCCGGCTTGATATACTTCATGGTGTCATAGATTGCCATGCCTGCGGTTACGCTGCCGCCGGGGCTGTTGATGTAGATACAGATATCTTTCTCCGCGTCCTCTGCCTCTAAAAACAGGAGCTGTGCCACAACCAGGCTGGCCAGATGATCATCTATCTCTTCACCTATGAATATGATACGATCCTTGAGGAGACGTGAATAGATGTCATACGATCTCTCTCCTCTGCTGGTCTGTTCAATTACATAAGGTACTAACATTTCCTCTCCTTTCTCACATTTCCCTTTTGTCTATGCGAATCTTTCAGAATCATTCGGATATGATTTATTTCTTTTCCTTTGCTGTCTTTGCAGTCTTTGCCTTTGCAGTCTTTGCCGGCTTTTCTGCCTTCTCGGTCTTTTCAGCCTTTTCGGTCTTTTCGGCCTTTGCCTTTGCAGCCTTACCGATCTTTGCGTTGCTGTAGATAATGTCCATAGCATTTCTGAGGCGAACATCCTTCTGGATAGCTGCCATATTTTCAGGTCCGAGGAGTTCCTTTACCTTTGCAGCTTCCATCTGATACTGCATTGCCATGAGTTCGATTTCCTTATCTACATCCTCCTGAGTAGCTGTGAGGTTCTCTGCCTCTGCTACGCCAAAGAGTACCAGTCTTGACTTAACGTTTCTCTCAGCCTGAGGTCTCATTTCTTCCTTGAATGCAGCATAATCCTTCTGGATGAATCCGAGGTACATTTCGAGGTTCATTCCTTGGTATGAGAGCTGCTGGTTGAAGTCCTGAGCGATTGCATCGATTTCGTTTTCGATCATAACCTGAGGAACATCAAATTCGTTTGCTTCGCATACAGCCTCAAGAGCCTTGTTCTTCATTTCGTTTACTGCTCTTGCTTCTGCTGCCTTTTCGAGTTCCTTTTTCTTGTCAGCCTTGAACTCGTCAAGTGTATCAAATTCGGAGATATCCTTTACAAACTCATCATCGAGCTCAGGGAGTTCTTCAAACTTAACCTGGTGAACTGTGCACTTGAAGGTTGCTTCCTTGCCTGCGAGATCTTCTGCATGATATTCTTCAGGGAAGGTAACAACTACATCCTTGCTTTCACCCGGCTTTACGCCAATCAGCTGCTCTTCGAATCCCGGAATGAATGTGCCGGAACCGATCTTGAGTGACTGACCTTCTGCTGTGCCGCCCTGGAACTGGTTGTCGCCTACAAAGCCCTTGTAGTCAAGGATGACTGTATCACCGTTTTCTACAGCTCTGTCAACGTCCACCATGCGGGCATTTCTCTTACGGAGGTTTTCAAGTTCCTTTTCAACGTCTGCGTCTGTTACAACGTTTTCTACCTTTTCAATCTTTACGCCCTTGTAGTTTTTAACCTCTACTGTAGGGAATACTTCTACAGCTACTGTAACTGTGAAGCCCTGTCCTTTTTTGAGCTCTGTGAAATCTACGTTTGGTCTGTCGATAACATCAAGCTTGAGCTCTACAAGAGCTGCTTCGTAGTTTTCGCTGAACATGCTGTCTACTGCATCACCAAAGAAAACGCCTTCGCCGTACTTTGCTTCGATAAGCTTTCTCGGAGCCTTGCCCTTACGGAAACCGTCTACAGGGAACTGGTCCTTTGTTGCCTGATAAGCCTTAATTTGTGCGGCTTCAAACTCTTCAGCTGTAAACTCCATAGTGAACTTTACAGTGTTCTTTTCCTTTGAGATAAAAGTGGTTTTCATGAAATAATTCCTCCTAAGATTCTGTCATATATGATTCTATCGGCCTAGCCCAAAAGGTTTAAGCCTCTTTTATATTTACTCGACAAGCCTTCGCTGAGCGAATACTTTGCGGCAAGCTCTGCTCCGATATCCGTGAGCACATCCTGCTCGCCCGAGAATAATTCAAGTTCGATTTCAGAAATAGGCTCTGTGCCGTTATCCGTGATAATTTCACCGCTGTCGATGGATACTTCGATAATGGTGTCGTCCTTGTCAATGCGGAAACGTCTGCGCATAAAGCTCATCTCTACGATGCAGCTGAGGATTTTATCGCCCACCAGGTCGATAACCTGCTTGCCGATATCGCTTTCCTTGAAAATCTGTGCTGAAGGCATCATAAAGCACGCTTCATCGTCCACAGGAACATTAATTTCCTGACGCTGATAAAGCGCTCCCGTTGCACTGCCGCCCCATTTCAGCGATGCGACGATGCGAGTGCCTTCTTTTCTGACTCTGAACGCTATGTCGTGCTGTGAAAGGACTCTGTCTTCGGTATCAAAGTACGCAGCCTTCATCGGCACCTTTTCGCGCGTATCCTCTTCTTCCCAGCTGAGGAGCTGCGCATCTTCCCACATTTTGTCTGCGGTAAGATCGTCCGGAATACTGTATTTTAATTCTATTTCCATATTTACTACCTTTTGTATGAATCCCGTCCCCTTAAAAACAGTCGTATAATATTTTATATTAGTAATTGCAAAGTGTCAAGAGATATCGTAAGGCCTTGCGGCTGCCAGCTTGCCCTCCTGAATATTCAGCACTATTATGCCTATCATTATGAGCAGCAAGCCCACAACCGTGTACCATCCGAACGGCTCTCCGTTTATCAGAATGCCGCTGAATATTCCTACCGTCGTGGTGGTGTTGCTCTGCAGCATAGCCGCCTGATGGGCAGGCAGACTGGTTACCGCCGTGTTATAACCCACATAGGCAAAGACCGTGCAGCCGAGGCCGAGGAAGAGTACTGCGCACAGCATCCTCGTATCCGCCACCGTAAGCGCATACGCCTTCAGGCCGTTTCCCATGCAAAGCGAAAGGAAGTTGAACCACACCGCACCGACAATCGACATGACGTAAGTAATTTCCATCGCACTGTATTTGCCGCTGAGACTGCCGCACTTCACCGAGTAAGCCGCACCCATTACGATTGCAAGCAGCAGGCACAGATAGCCGCCCCACTTGCCGCTCAGGGAAAACGCCGGGCTGAACACAACGGTTACAACCACACCGAGAAAGCCCGTTACGATTGCACACATCGTAATTTTGTTTATCCTTTTATGATAAAAGAGCACAGATATTATGACTACGAATATCGGAATCATTGCTATGCATATACTCGATTCCGAAACGGTTGTCAGGTCAATGCCGACGCATTCGGCTATCGAGTATACCGCAGGCTGAAATATCGCTACTGCTATAACCGGCTTTAAGGGTTTTCCCTTTAGATTTATTTTTATGATTTTGAGGGCTGCCAGGACTGTCAGTGCTACCGCTCCGAGCAGCCATCTGGTTGCAAGCACCTCTATTGTATTAAGCTGTTCCAGTGCTACCTTTGTGCCAAGGAACGAAAATCCCCAAACAATACCGGTTATCAATATCAAAAGATATAGGAGAAGGCGGTTTGGTCTGCGTTTAGTATCGCTTTGGTTCATTTTATTCTCCGAGTAAAGCCCTGATTCTGTGCGTCAGCATCTGAAAGGCTACGTTGTTGTGACCGCCCTGTGGAACGATGATGTCGGCGTATTTTTTGCTTGGCTCAACAAACTGTTCGTGCATAGGCTTTACCGTAGTGGTATATTGTGTGATAACGGATTCAAGACTGCGCCCGCGTTCCTCCGCGTCGCGCAGGATTCTGCGTATGATTCGAACGTCTGCATCTGCATCCACAAATACCTTTATGTCGCACATGTTTCGCAGCTCTTTATTTTCAAATATGAGTATTCCTTCGATTACGATTACCTTTGAAGGCTTTATCGTCATCGTCTTTTTGCTTCTGTTGTGGATAGTGTAGTCATAGATAGGAACGTCGACGCTCTGCCAGTTTTTAAGCATTTCGATGTGCTGAAGCATCAGGTCCGTTTCAAAAGAGTCCGGATGGTCATAGTTCAGCTTGCACCTTTCCTCGAAAGGCATCTCGTCATGCGCCTTGTAGTAATAGTCGTGGCTGATCATGGTGATTGCTTCGCCGAATTCCTCCTTGAGGCGGCCTATCAGCGTGCTTTTGCCCGAGCATGTTCCGCCGGCTATACCTATTACGATTACATTCTTTTCGTTCATTCGGTCTTCTCCTGGTTTTCGGATGCCGCCTTTGCAGCGGCCTCTTCCTCGCCTCTGTCCTCCTTTGTAACGGCAGAGCCGAGGTTTATGTACTGCTTTTCAAGCTCAATTATCAAATTGCTGATTTCAGCAAGACGCTCCGGGCTGGCATCCGAGCCAACAGCAAGGTTTGTGTTGTAGAGGATGTCCTGCAGGCCTTCGTTGATATTGGCGATGCGGCGCTTCATGTCGTAGATGGCTTCCTGGCTGAACTGCTCGCGCATCTCCTGATCCATGCTTACGACCTGATCCTTTTGGAGCTCGTACTCGCTGATGCCGTCAACAACGGTGCATTCATAGCCCATGTTCTGACGGACATAGTCGGCAAAGTCGTACTTTGACTGTGTTTCGCCGTGAACAAGGAATACGTGCTTTGGCTTTTCCACAAAGCCGCTCAGCCATGCATAGAGTCCGTCGCGGTCCGCGTGGCCGGAGAAACCCTCGAGGTTGTAGATTTCTGCCTTTACGCTGATTTCCTCACCGAAGAGTGTTACCGACTCAAGGCCGGAGATAAGCTGCTGTCCGAGCGTGCCCTCTGCCTGGTAGCCTACGAAAACGATTGAGTTTTTCGGATTCCAGAGGTTGTGCTTTAAATGGTGGCGAATACGTCCCGCTTCACACATGCCGCTTGCTGATATGATGATTTTCGGCGAAGTGTCGAAATTGATTGCCTGTGATTCCGCGCTTGTTCTGGTAAATTTGAGGTTCGGGAAATCCAGCGGGTTTGTCCCCTTTGTGATGTATGCCTTTGTTTCCTCGTCAAATACCTGTGCGTTGCGTTTGAACACCTCTGTGGCATTTTTAGCCATCGGTGAGTCTACAAAAACGGTAATCTTTTGCAGCTCGTCTTTATATTCGGGATTCTCAAGATAGAATCTGTTGAACTGGTACAAAAGCTCCTGGGTGCGGCCTACGGCAAACGACGGGATTACCACGTTTCCGCCGCGTCTTATGGTTTTAAGCACGATGTCGATGAGCTTTTGCAGGCTCTCGTAGTTTGCTTCGTGCAGGCGGTTTCCGTAGGTGGTTTCCATGATGACGTAGTCCGCCTTTTTGATAATTACCGGGTCACGCAGTATCGGGCGGTCTGTCATGCCGATATCGCCCGAGAATACGATTTTGTAGGTCGTGCCCTTTTCTGTAATCCAAAGCTCAGTGATTGCGGAGCCCAGGATGTGGCCTGCATCGTTAAATACGAGCTTCATTTCTTCATTCAGATCTACCAGCTGGTCGTAGAGGATTGGCTCTACGTTCTTTAATGAATCAAGTGCATCCTGATATGTATAGAGCGGCTCTACAGGCTTTCTGCCGGCACGCTCGTTCTTTCTGTTCTGCCATTCAGCTTCCTTTTCGTGGATGTAGCCGCTGTCCTTTAGCATTACCTCGAGGAGATCCGCCGTTGCGTCGGTGCAGTAGATTTTGCCCTTAAAGCCTTGCTTTACGAGGAGCGGAATGCGCCCGCAGTGGTCGATGTGCGCATGGCTCAGTATCATGAAATCTATCTCTGCGGGATTAAAAGGAAACGGTTCAAAGTTCAAAGATTCCGTTGCCTTGTTTCCCTGAAACTGGCCGCAGTCCAAAAGTATCTTGTGCTTCTCTGTGGTTATTAAATGGCACGAGCCGGTTACACCGCTGCATGCGCCGCAAAATTTGATTTTCATTGTGTCGCCTTTCTGCAAGTCTCTGTATCTGCTAGGTCCCAAAAACCCTACATTATATTATACCACAAGAAGCATACAGTGGCATAGAATAGTTAGTAAAATAAAAAAGAAGCCGCTTCTGCTTGAAGCGACCCTCTTCTTTACTCATTAAATTTTCCCTCGAATGGGCGGATTGGTGTGATTGCGCTTTTGGCAAGCTTTGCGCGAATCTCCTCGGATGTATTGGAAACCTCGGTGTATAGCTCGCCGGCGGTGAGGCGCAGCGCGCCATCGCCGAGTGCAGTCATCTGCACGAGGCGATCCGAGGTTACGACCGTAACCTCGCACCGCCGGCCAAGCGCGTATATCGACCTTTCAATATAGCTGTCCGCCTTTTCTCCTTCCCGGGTGTAAACCACATCAAGCCCCGAAACCTTTTCGGCACTTCCGGGGCTGCCTGCCACACGGTAGCCGTCAAATACGACCGTAATATTCTGCTTTGTATATCCCTGGTAATTACCCAGAACATCGAGGAGCGCATCGCGTGCGGAATCAATATTCACATCCGCAAGCGCCTTTAATTCCTGCCATGCAAATATGACATTGTAGCCATCGATAAACATGTGCCTTTCCCGCTCACCGCCGCCGTCATCCTTTTTCCACTTCGGCTGCGGGAAGTTTTCGATTTCGCCGGATTTTAAGTGACTCCTGCGGCTGGCCTCCGACTGCCTTGCGCGCAGCAGCTGTTCATCGCGCTTGCTCTTTCCATATGTCTTTTCAAAGATTGCATCAAGCTCCTTTTCCGCAGCACCGGACCCACCGATTCCGCGGCCCGGGCCTGCACTGAGCGGCGAATTTCCCGGCTCGCCCGCGCTTTCCAAAACTGCCTTGCTTTCGCCGTCTTCCGCAGACACCAGCTTCACGCAAGCCTCTGTATGAGCCAGCTTCGCCACGTCCTGCCAGTCGACATAGACTCCCGCACCGTGCTCGCAGAACACGGACCCTGCCTGATTTCTTCCATCCGTATCCGGGTCGTATCCAATCTCTGCCACCACCTCTTCCTGATTATGGCAGTCCGCATACCCTTCCATCGCCGCCATTATGCGCCCGCGCCCACGTGCAAAGGTGTTTATCTCTCTCTGATAATCGCGAAGCGTAGCTACCGGTCCCCGGCCGCGAAGGACTGAAACCGTCCCGTCGTCGCTCATATCCGGGAGCTCACACTTTGCGCCGAGCCTTTCCATGTCACTCATAACGCGCCCTATATTTTCGGACGGCACCTCGATTGTAAAGCTGTATTCAGGCTCGAGCAGTCTCATTGTGCCGTTTTCGAGAGCTTGCCTGAGTGCATGACGAATCGCACGGTAGGTGGCCTTTCTGAAGTCGCCGCCCTCCGTGTGCTTGTTGCTTGCCCTTCCTGCGACTATGCTGATACGCATGTCGGTAATTTCAGAATTGGTCAGCGTGCCGCGGTGGCGTCTTTCCGAAAGGTGCGTCATCACCAGCCTCTGCCAGTTCTTTGCGAAGACATCTTCGCTCACAAGGCTCGTAAACTCAAGCCCGCTCCCGCGCGGGAGTGGTTCAAGCAGCAGCTGAACCTCCGCATAGTGGCGCAGCGGTTCATAGTGCCCGATTCCGATTACCGGCTCTGTTACCGTCTCCTTGTATATTATGCTGCCTTGGTCAAAGCTCACCTCAAGGCCCAGCCTCTCATGAATCTGATAAGCCAGAACCTCAAGCTCGAGATCTCCCATTACCTGCACGTGAATTTCTCCGTGCTCCTCGTCCCAGACGAAATGATAGCTCGGATTTTCCTCTTCAAGAATCGCAAATTTTCTAATCGCACTCGCATTGTCCCTTTCGCCGTGAAGGTTCACACGATAGGTCAGTGCCGGCTGCAGTATCCCGCCGATTGGAGGATTAAAGTCGCCTCCGCTGCGGGCGTGTCCGCCCCCGGTGAGGCTTACCCGCTCACCGCCTGAAGTGGAGGCGTCTTTCGGTATGTCCCCAATGGGCTCTCCCGCATAAGTCAGGTTTAGCCCCGTCACCGCCACGATTTCGCCCGGCCCCGCTTCCTGAGTATTTTCAAAGCCCGTGCTGTTGTAGAGCCTGATTTGCTCGACCTTTTCGCTCCACTGCTCCCCCGCGAGAGTTTCGCCCGAGATAAGCATTTTGTTTTTAAGCGCACCACCCGTGACCTTCATGTGGGTCTGACGCACGCCCTGCCTGTCACGGGTAATTTTATATACGATGGCGGAAAATCTGTCCTCGCCGTCGCCGCCGCCCTCGCCGCCTTTTTCCGCAACCCTCTTTCGCAGTTCTGCCTTTGATATATTTGCATATTTTCCAAGCACCGCAAGCAGCGCATCCGTTCCTTCCATGCGAAGCGCCGAGCCATACACAACGGGCACAGCTTTTTTCTCCGCAATTGCTTCGCGAATAAAGCCTTCCGGCACCTCGCCTTTCTCGAGAAAGGCCTCCATCATAGGCTCGCTTAGCATCGCCAGCTCCTCGCAGTCTTTCGGAAAGACCTGTGGGAAGGCAGGAGCTGTCGCTGCACCTGAGCTTGCACCGCCTTGAGCTTGCACGGAGATTTCGAAAAGCCCGCCGCCAAACGAAACATTCATCTGGTTCCACACGCGCAGCCGATCGGCCTCCGGCATATCCATCTTGTTCACGAAAATAATGGTCGGCACATCGTATGCCTTTAAGAGCTTCCACAGCGTCATGGTGTGGCTCTGGACGCCTTCGCTGCCGCTTATAACCAGAATCGCATAGTCAAGCACGCGAAGGGTTCTCTCCATTTCGCACGAAAAGTCCGAATGCCCCGGCGTGTCGAGGAGCGTGAAGCGTATTTCCTGCCCATCTCCCCCGGATACGCCAAAACGCGCTTCCTTTGAAAACACTGTGATGCCTCGATTTCTCTCGATTGCATCTGTGTCCAGAAACGCGTCCTTGTGGTCTACCCGTCCCGCCTTGCGGATCGCTCCGCTTTGGAACAGGATTGCTTCCGATAAAGTTGTCTTTCCGGCGTCAACATGCGCCAGAATGCCGATATCTATATATTTCATCTATTTTTTATTCCGTTCTTTCCGAAAGCCTGTTAATCTGTGCAGCCATATATCCTGCACCAAAGCCGTTGTCAATATTGACAATGCCCACACCGTTTGCGCAGCTGTTCAGCATTGAAAGCAGTGCGGACAAGCCGCCAAGGTTTGCACCGTAGCCGATGCTGGTCGGCACAGCGATGACCGGCTTGTCGACAAGCCCGCCGACCACGCTTGCAAGCGCCCCCTCCATGCCTGCCACAACAATAATAACATTTGCAGCGCGGATTCGGTCCAGCTTTGCAAACAGCCTGTGGATTCCCGCAACGCCCACATCGTAAATGCGGTCAATATTGTTACCAAGCATCTCGGCAACCACTGCGGCTTCCTCGGCAACGGGTATGTCCGCAGTCCCTGCAGTAACCACCGCAATAGGCTTGCTGTTTTTCGGGAGAGGCTTTCTGTGAAGTACAATAAGACGCGCGTCTTCAATGTACTGCGCATCCGGCAGGAGCTTTCTGACAGCCTCGTAGTTTTCGCGCGAAGCACGCGTTCCGATGAGGTTGTCATTTCCTTCTGCAAGTCGCGCCATAATTTCCGCAATCTGCTTGTCGGTCTTTCCCTGGCAGAAAACCGTCTCGGGATATCCGCTGCGCAGAGCCCTGTGATTGTCGATATTTGCGAAATTCATATCATCAAACGGCAGTGTTTTCAGCGCTTCTGTCGCCTCATCAACGCCAATCTTCCCGCTTGCTACTTTTTCCAGTATTTCTTTTATATGTCTTTGATCCATTTTTCCAATCCTTTATTATTCAGCCTTTGGCTTTGCAAGTGCCCGCATTGCGTTTAATACCGCGAGAATCATTACGCCCACATCTGCAAAGACTGCGGCCCACATTGTAGCTATTCCAAGCGCGCCCAAAATCAGCACGCCGAATTTTATAATCAGTGCAAAAGCAATGTTCTGCTTTGCGATCCCGAGCGTCTTTCTCGCTATGCCCATCAGGCTCAGGATTTTTGCAGGCTCATCCTTCATGATTACCGCATCTGCAGCTTCTATTGCCGCATCCGAGCCAAGTCCTCCCATTGCGAGACCCACATCCGCTCTGGCAAGCACAGGCGCATCGTTTACGCCATCACCCACATATATCACGCTGCCCCTGCGGTGGCCGCTCTTTCGCATCAGCTCTTCGAGCTTTGCAAGCTTCCCTTCAGGCAGCAGCTCCGCAAACACATTCTTCTTTGCTATTCCCGCCTGCATTGCGATGTCTTCCGCAGACTCTCTGCGATCTCCGGTAAGCATTGCAACTGTCGTAACGCCGGCCATTCTGAGACCTTCGACCGCCTGCGCCGCATCTGCCTTGATTTCGTCACCTATTACAATCATACCTGCGTACTGCCCGTCGACAGCAACATATACGATTGTCGAAAATGCGCCGCTTTCCTTTGTCGCTTCAAGTGCCTCTTCATAAACCTCTTCGCCGATTTCCTTCATCAGCTTTAGGTTCCCGACCGCAGTTTTGAGCTTTGCATCCTTTAACCCCGGATAATCTCCTATCAGCGCTTCGCTCTTTCCCAGAACCGTCTTTATTCCATAGCCCGGGAGCTCTTCGCATTCTCTGATAAGTGCCCCGAAAAGATCGCCCGATTCTTCGCCGATTATACCCCGGTAGTCGATCAGGCCACCGTCGTCATGCTTTTTGACAACTTCGCCGTAGGCCTGCTTTATTGAAAGCGCAATCGGATGAGATGAATGTCCCTCCGCATAAGCTGCAATCTCGAGAATTTCATCGCTCAGATATGTCTTTTCTCCGCCATTGCGGTTCGGAATCACTTCTTTAACCACAAAGTTCCCGGTTGTAATTGTTCCCGTCTTGTCAAACACCACTGTATCCGCCTTGGCAACAGCCTCGAGGTAGTTACTGCCCTTTACGAGGATGCCATCCTTTGAGGCTGCACCGATTCCGCCGAAAAAGCTGAGCGGTACCGAAATTACCAGTGCGCATGGGCAGGATATTACCAGAAACACCAGTGCTCTGTATACCCAGTCTGCCCAGTCTCCGCCAAATGCAAGCGGCGGAATTACCGCAAGCAGCACTGCCGCAGCACAAACCGCAGGAGTATAGACTCTCGCAAATTTGGTGATAAACTTTTCAGGCTTACTCTTCTTTTCAACAGCGTTTTGTACCAGATCGATAATCTTGCTCGCCGTGGATTCTCCGAATTCCTTGCTGACTTCAACCAGAAGTGTGCCCGTGATATTGACACATCCCGAAAGGATTTCGTCGCCGACAGTAAGGTCTCTCGGTACGGATTCTCCTGTAAGCGCAGCAGTCTGCACTGATGAAGCACCATATATGATATGCCCGTCGAGCGGAACCTTTTCGCCCGGCTTTATCTGAATTATGTCTCCGACTTTTATCTCCACAGGATCTTCGGCATCGTGCGAGGTTCTCTCAGCGCCTGTGATTTCAGGCTTTTCTTCGGTTCCTTCGGCCTCTGCTTTTTTAAGGGCCTCCAAATATTCACCATACTCGCCTGCCTTCATATAGAGGTTTGCGTAGTCGGGTCTGATGTCCATTATTTCGGTAATGGATTTAACTGATTTGCCCTCCGCATACTCTTCAAACATTTCTCCGATGCGGAAAAGCAGCATTACCGCTATGCCTTCGGTGTATTCGCCGAGTGCCATTGCACCAAGTGATGCTATAGCCATCAAGAAGTTTTCATCCAAAAGCTCGCCGTGCAGGATGCCCTTTGCCGCATTCAGCAAAACCTCGCCACCCACTATGATATATGCAATTACAAATATAATTGTTGCAGGCATTTTCATTCCCACCGCCAGTGTAAGCAGCGCAAGCCCCGTCATCACCGCGCCGGCCCCGACGGTAACCTTTTCGCTTACTCTGTGCTCCCCATGCCCGTGGTAGTGATGATGGTGGTGG
>JAEEGJ010002281.1_pt1 | contig 111707 bp, 103 predicted proteins | sample 8958761 | NCBI WGS metagenome assembly JAEEGJ01 (sample SAMN16246546, study PRJNA631951) | gut metagenome | biome: gut microbiome; feature: rumen; material: RS-attached | host: Bos | place: Iran: Karaj | collected 2018-10 | reverse complement strand
GGTGCAGCACCGTGATGAACACCCTGATGAACAGAGCACATGTTCTTGACTTCTGTCGAATAAATCATGTCTATTTCTCCTTTCCTTTCAAGGAATTTGTTGGTGGAATGAAATATAGTTTCCGAGTTGATATTATATATAAATAATAGGGTCATTTCAATCGAAAAGCCCCCCTCACTAAGGCAATTTTCAGATTTGCAGAAAACGATAAAAAATCTCCTCAGAAATCCGTCAATGGCCTGGAGTTTTTGCCCCTCAGTGCCCGTTTTTCGCGCTCCGGGGGCAAAAATCATGAAATATTGCCCCTGAGAGAGGATTTTTCAGGTTTCAGGGGCAAAGGCAGAGCCAGCGAGATGCAGACGATATGGATTACAGCGGCACCTTTCATTCCGCCGTCCCACAAATAAACAGCGCCCCGGATAGGAGGCGCCGTCATATATATAACACTAATGAAAATCACTTAATTGCGTCTGCCATCGACTTAACATACTCTCCGACATGCGAAGGAGCATCCTTACCGTACTGAGCGACGATCTTTACGATGGCTGAGCCGACGATGACGCCGTCAGCGCTTTTTGCCATATTTGCGGCCTGTTCGGGGGTCGATATTCCGAAGCCGATGGCGCAGGGCACGTCAGAAGATGCCTTAACAGCTGCACAGAGTGAAGGGATATCTGTCGTGATCTTGCTCCTTACGCCGGTAACGCCAAGACTCGATACAATATAGATGAAGCCTGAAGCCTCTTTGGCGATCATGGAGATACGCTCGTGAGACGTGGGTGCGATCAGGGAAATCATATCAAGACCGTGAGCCTTGCAGATGCCGTCAAACTCATCCTTCTCCTCGTAAGGAACATCGGGCAGGATAATGCCGTCCACTCCGCATTCAGCGGCATTTTGGCAGAATCTCTCGATTCCGTATGAGAATACGACGTTTGCGTATGTCATGAACACCATCGGAATGGTAACGCTCATTTCGTTTCTGAGCTTTTTGACCATCTCGAAAACCTTATCCGTGGTGCAGCCTGCCTCGAGCGCTCTCAAAGAAGCCTCCATAATGACGGGGCCTTCAGCCGTAGGATCGGAGAAAGGGATGCCGAGCTCTACTAAAGAAGCACCTGCCTTCTGCATCTCGACTACGCACTTTGCCGTTGTATCGAGATCAGGGTCACCGCATGTGATAAAAGGTATGAATGCTTTGCCGTTCTCAAATGCTTTAGCTATATTACTCATTGATGTTCTCCCCTCTGTAACGTGCAATGGCTGCGCAGTCCTTGTCGCCTCTTCCGGAGATCGTGATGATCATGATCTTTTCCTTACCGAGAGCGGGCGCGAGCTTTATGGCGTGAGCCACAGCGTGTGCGGATTCGATGGCCGGGATGATGCCTTCCATCCTGGACAGATACTCGAAAGCATTTACTGCCTCGTCATCTGTTATGGCAACATACTGTGCTCTGCCCATATCGTGGAGCATGGCGTGCTCAGGTCCGATGCCCGGATAATCAAGTCCTGCAGAGATCGAATAGACCGGAGCGATCTGGCCGTATTCGTCCTGGCAGAAATAAGACTTCATGCCGTGGAAGATGCCGAGCTTGCCTGTGTTGATGGTTGCTGCCGTCTCAAAGGTATCGATACCTCTGCCTGCAGCCTCGCAGCCGATGAGATTTACGCCTTCATCCTCGATGTAGTGGTAGAAGGATCCGATGGCATTGGAGCCTCCGCCGCAGCAAGCAAGGACATAGTCAGGAAGGCGTCCTTCCTTTTCCAAGATCTGAGCCTTGGACTCACGGGAAATAACTGCCTGGAAGTCTCTTACTATAGTCGGGAACGGATGAGGACCCATAACCGAGCCTAAGCAGTAATGAGTATCATCGATCCTTGTCGTCCATTCGCGCATGCACTCGGATACGGCATCCTTGAGCGTGGCCGTACCTGAGGTTACAGGAACTACGTCAGCGCCGAGAAGCTTCATTCTGTAGACGTTGAGAGCCTGGCGCTCACAGTCTACCTTACCCATGAAGATGACGCACTCCATACCGAAGAGAGCAGCTGCCGTAGCCGTAGCAACGCCGTGCTGGCCCGCGCCGGTCTCAGCGATGAGTCTTGTCTTGCCCATCTTCTTGGCAAGAAGAGCCTGGCCAAGTACGTTGTTGATCTTATGAGAACCCGTGTGATTGAGATCTTCTCTCTTGAGATAGATCTTCGCGCCGCCTAAGTCCTTAGTCATCTTCTCTGCGAAATAGAGATTGGACGGACGGCCAGCATATTCATTTAACAGTTCCGTGAGTTCCTTGTTGAACTCGGGATCGTCCTTGTAATGGTTATAAGCCTCTTCAAGCTCTATGATCGCGTTCATCAGAGTCTCGGGGATATACTGTCCTCCGTGTATTCCGAATCTTCCTTTTGAATCAGGCATAACTACCTCCATACTTAACTGCTTTGATAAAACTTGCTATTTTCGCTTCGTCCTTGACGCCGTCTGTCTCAACACCTGAGCTTACATCGACAGCGAAGGGTTCGAGCATTCTTATCGCTTCGCCTACCGACTCGGGATCAAGACCTCCTGCGAGGAAATAGTCCCTCTTGAAGTCCTTTAAGATGCTCCAGTCAAACTTCTTGCCCGAGCCTGCGCCGGAATCGATCATGACATAATCGGCATTGCTGTTTGCCGCTTTCTCAAGAGCGCCTTCCTCACTCGCTTTGTAGGCCTTGATGACGGGACGGTCGAGAGTCCTCTTAACATACTCAACGTATTCTTCGGACTCATGGCCGTGAAGCTGGACCAGCTCAACGCCTGTAAGCCTTGCGATCCTGACGACATTATCCAGGGGCTCGTCCATAAAGACGCCTACCGGTTTAATATCAGCCCTCAAGAGCTCGATCAGTTCGTTGGCCTTGTAAGGATCGACGTATCTTTTGGACTTCTGATAGAAGACAAAGCCCGCGTAATCAGCGCCGTGTCTGTTAACGGCGATGATATCTTCGAGGCGGGACAATCCGCATATCTTAAGCTCTGTGCCAAACATTACGCTAATCCTTTCAAAGACTTAAGGAACGCCGTCTTGTCTTCTGCTCTCATCATCGATTCACCGATGAGGACTGCATCTACGCCGGCCTTTTCCAGCACTTCGATCTCTTCTCTTGATTTTACGCCGCTCTCGGCAACGAAAAGTGCCTTGTCTCCTACATAATCTCTTAATCTGAGACAGTTCGCAGGATCGACTGTAAAATCTCTTAAATTACGGTTATTGACTCCGATTACTCTTGCGCCTTCGCCCAAAGCCATATCGCACTCGTTCTTGTCGTGCGCTTCCACCAGGGCCGTAAGCTCTAACTCATCGCAGATCCTGATGTATTTGCCGAGCGTGGCAGAATCAAGGATCGAGCAGATGAGAAGGACTGCCGAAGCTTTTCTGGCGCGCGCCTCGTAGATCATATACTCGTCTACCGTAAAATCCTTGCGGAGAACGGGGATCTCTACCTCCGATGCGATCTCATCCAAGTAATCGAGAGATCCCATAAACCACTTGGGCTCTGTAAGGACGGAGATGCAGGATGCGCCTGCCGCTTCATACGATTTTGCGATATCAAGGTAAGGGAATTCTTCGGCTATGATGCCCTTGGAAGGAGAAGCCTTCTTGCACTCGCAGATAAAGCTCATTCCCTCTTCCTTAAGCTTATTCTCAAACGCAAAGCCCTTGGAAGGAGCGGCATACGCCATATCCTTCATTTCGGAGAGTGATACTTCGAGCTTTCTGCTCAGATATATCATCTCGTTATGTTCTGCTATCTGTTCGAGAATGTCAGCCATGATGGTTTCCTTTACTTGAATTACTTGTTAGATGCTTCAACAAATCTGTTAAGCGCTTCGAGAGCTGCGCCGCTGTCGATAAGGTGCTTGGCCTGGCCTACGCCCTCTTCTATAGTCTTAGCCTTTCCAGCCGCATAGATAGCTGCGCCGGCGTTCATGCAAACGACGTTTCTCTTGGGACCTGTGATCTTGCCTTCGAGAATGCCTCTTGTGGTCTCAGCGTTCTCTGCAGGTGTTCCGCCTACGATATCATCCTTTGTGCATCTTTCGAAGCCGAAGTCCTCAGGCTTGATCTCATAAGTTGTGATGGTGCCGTCAGCTCTTAATTCAGCTACGAAAGTCTCTGCTGATCCTGAGATCTCATCGAGCTTGTCTTCGCCGTATACTACGAGCGCTCTCTTTGCACCCAATGACTTTAATACATGAGCAACGGGTTCAGCAAGATACTGGTCGTAAACGCCTAAAAGATAGAAGTCAGGCTGTGCGGGATTGGTCAAGGGGCCAAGGATATTGAATACCGTTCTGAAGCCCAGCTCCTTACGGATGGGTCCTACATACTTCATTGAAGTGTGATACTTCTGAGCAAAGAAGAAGCAGAAGCCTACTTCTTTAAGAAGCTCAACGCACTTTTCGGGATCTAAGTTGATGTTAGCGCCAAGAGCTTCGAGGCAGTCAGCGGTGCCTGACTTTGAAGAAGCCGCGCGGTTGCCGTGCTTAGCGACCTTGATGCCTGCTGAAGCGATAACGAATGCTGATGTTGTGGAGATGTTAAAACTCTGCGCTCTGTCTCCGCCTGTTCCTACGATCTCAAGGACTTCCATATCGCCCTTGTCTACCTTTGTAGCGTGGTCACGCATTGCTGCAGCGCATCCAGTGATCTCATCGATGGTCTCAAAGCCTGCGCTCTTTGTGGACAGTGCAGCGAGGAATGCAGCGTTCTGTGTCGATGTGGACATGCCGCTCATTATCTCGTTCATTGTCTCGTAAGCCTCTTCATAAGTGAGGTCCTGCTTGTTTACGATCTTTTCGATTGCCGCCTTAATCATTTTTTCTTTCTCCTTCCGGTTGGTTTTTCTGCCGGAAATAAAAATCCCCAGCAGGAATTATAGTGTTCCTGCCGGGGACGAATTAACTAATAATCCGCGGTGCCACCCTGGCTTTGCGTTTGTGAGACGCACACTCAAAGGATACCAACATATCCCGGACTGCTTACGCGAGTCTTACGTTGCACATTTAATGCACCCTCCGCGGTCCATTTGATAATCCGGTTCCAGCTTCACTCTCAGCAACGGAAGCTCTCTGTATGGCCTCTACTATCTTTATCTCCGCTTCAACGGTTTGATTGTTATGACAAAAATAATACTAGTCAGCCCAAATGTCAACTGTTTTTTGTCATCGGATCGTCTCAGCCGCGCTCGTTTAAGTATGTATTCGCACGGTCATTAATGATCGTAATGACCTCATCAAGCGATTTCTGACCTGTAAAATATGCGGGCATTTCTTCATTTAAGATCATGGTGATTCCCGGATCGCTCGACGATAAAGCCTCGCACGACTCAAGCATCTCCTTAAAATCATTGACTGCCGATTTGTCTACCGCATGCCAAGGATAACCAAATTCAACAAGTTGATTCGGGTCATAGATCTCAGAGAAGCGTTCATACAGCTCATTGTACTTTTCGACCGCCGCGTTTGCGCAGTCCTCATATACCGCTTTCTTTACCGGAACAATGCCGTCGCGATAAACAAAATCTGCCTGTATCTCATCGGAAAGCAGTGTTTTTATGAACTCAATGCTTGCATTTTTCTCCTTTGAATTAACAGACACGGCTGCAGAGCAGTCAACTGATATGTTCGGGCCCCTTCCGTCTTTTGAAGGCAATCCCAATATCTTTATGTTTGAAATATTATCCGAGTATCTGTATAGCACGTACGGGAAAGAGATCATGTTCTCATAAGTAGGGCTGAATGTTTTGCTCTCCACGGCTCCGATAACCTTGAATTCATCAATGTCCATCGGCTCATTTACATTCTCATATACATACTCGGCAAGCTTCTTAAATTCGTCTTTGTCAAAATCGGCTTTATTGCCTTTGATAAACTCCTCGTGCATGCCGCTCATGCAGGTCGTGAAAAACTTGTTCTTTCCGCATTCCAAAGGATCTTTTCCGTTACAAGGCCCGCTGACAAAGTCCTTATACTGCTCATAAGTAAATCCGGTCTGTTTATTGCCCACATCGGACTTTTTCGCGAGGATTCCCTCTACGAGGACAGTGATCGGGAAGTTATAGATCTTTCCGTTCTTTTCCGAAGCTTTTACGATGTTTCCGAAAAGTCCTGTTGTGCCTATATCTTTCTTCAGATCTATAAAGACGTCTCCGCTGTTCAGATGCGGGATGGAAGCTGCGTCCATTACAATGTCCGGCCCGTCGCCTGCGATCAGATCCGACATCAGCTGATATGACAGATCTGACATGGCCTTATCATACTTCTCATCGAAATCGTCATCGTTGTAAGTAATATCTCCGCTGCTGATCTTTTTCTGTAAAGAATATGTATCATCGATCTTAACGAAATACTCTTCGTTCGTATTGTTATACGTGCATATAGCATCGTATGCCGCATAAGAAAGTGAATTAAGGGAAGCAAGCGTCAATATCTTCTTTCCTGCGTTAGGATTTGTCTGCTCTTTGGTCAGGATGTAAAGCGGCATCGGATTAACCGCGGCGCCTGCATAATACTGACCCGAATAAACAAACATTCCGTTCAGATACATTTTGTCGCCTTCAATCGTCAGGAGCTGCATAAAAGAGCTTGCCATACGGTTGATGTTGCATTCATCAAAAGACAGGATAGTCTCGATCTTGTTTTCCCTGACATTTACGGTTTTGACACCTTCGGTATCAACGATTATATTTCCGGTACCGTTTACGTAAGTGGTATTCCAGAACTCGTTTGCAATCCTGGAAACATCCTGCAGATACGGCGTTAAAGAACCGTTCTTGAGATCCAATTCATAATACAGATCGTTATAATCCATGGTAGTGATGCTGACGATCACTTTATCGTCACCAAGATACATCATTCCATTTACGTAATTGATCGCAACGTCGGGTAAGGCAAGATCCAATGGAATAACATTTTTCTTTCCTTCAGGATCCGTAATGACCAATACGTTTGTCATAACGTCCATATTGTATTTAACTGCGGATTCGACTGTATAACCTTCGAAATCAAACGTTTCTTCAACGTAATCATAATCAGATTCATTAGAATTACCGTCATTAGATCCGCGCAAACCGTGCGAAAGCAATGCTCCGCTGTTAAGATCTACCGTGAACTCTTCTACGATCGGATAGAAATTCATAAAATCGTATGACGGAATGTAAGCCGAAGCCGTAAACACTACTTTTCCGTCTTTGAGCTTAACGCCGTTATCGATCATCCAAGAAGCTTCAAACTCATATTCCGCATTAGGATCTCCGACCATTTTCCTGTATCCTTCGCGGTATTTCTCCATCTCTTCTTCAGAAGGTTTGTATAATTCCGTTTCATTAAACAGCTTGTTGATATCTATAGATCTTTCGTAGTCGCCGTCAGCGCTGTAAACATCTATAAACCCGAACATGAGCTCCTGCCAGCTTACTTCTTTTCCTACCGGGGTAAAGTACTGGCCTGTCAGACTAAAGACCATCTTACCGTCTTCAATGCCGGCAAACGCCACATTCATGTAATCGACTTCCGGATCATCCGCAAATCTCTCACCTACCGTAACTTCTTTGACCGTGTACCACGGATCGTCTGCCGATACAAATTTGTCGGTGCCTTCATCTTTTCGTTTGTTGCAGCCTGATACAAAAATCGAGGTAGCAAAAACAGCCGCTGCCATCGCAGCGGAAATCAATTTTTCCGTTCTCATGATGTACTCCTATTCTTCTAAAAAATCCCCAATAAGTACGATCCCCATAATGTCGTACTTCTATTTGCATTATATAAAACCGTTTTGTAAAAAACACCCATTGAATTACACAAATTCAATGGGTGTCTGTATGTTAATTTGAACGTTCGCTTATGTAAGTTTTTGACCGGTCATTGATTATGGTTATGACCTCGTCCAAAGATTTCTGCCCCGCGAAATAAGCAGGCATCTCTTCTTCTAATATCTTCTCGAGCGCCGGATCAAATGCAGTCATCGACTTGCAGCTCTCGATCATCTTCTCATACTCATCAACTGCGCTGCTGTCGATCTCGCACCATGCATACATATACTCTATTAGCTGTATCCTTGTATATCTGCTCGCATTCTGGCGATAGTTCTCGTTATAAGCATCCACCTGCCTGTGTCCTGCTGTCTCAAAAGCGGATCTTCTCAAAGGTGTGCATTCATCCCATTCTTCAAAGCATTCCTGTATATCCTCAGAAAGAAGAAGATTAACGAAGTCGATGCAAGCAGTCTTTTCTTTCGTCTGTGCGGCTATTCCGACCGAGGGTCCTGATTTTATTGCCGGACCTCTGCCGTCTACAGAAGGCGCACCCAGGATCTTCATGTCCGATATACTGTCAGAATAGATATACATGAAATAAGGAAATGTCATTAAGTACTCATAAGTATTATTTCGCTTGCTGCTTTCAACCGGAACCAATTCATATTCAAAATTTTCGTAAGGCTGTTCCGTTACGTTGGCATTTACATATTCAGCTAATTCCCGGAATGCCGGAGTGTCATAGCTCTGTCTCTCATCATCCCAGCATGCATCCTGCATCTTGCTTACACATGTAATAAAAAAACCTGTCCTGCTGCTATCAAAACTGAGAGGATCTTCGCCGTTACAAGGACCTTCTACAAAAACCTTATACTGGTCAAAGTCAAATCCGCATTGATCCTGACCGACATCTTTTTTGGGAGCGACTATTCCTGTTACGTAAAAAGCCAGAGGGCACTGATACAGTTTGCCGTCGTACTCATTCGCTTCAATCACATTCTCAAAAAGTCCTTCGGTACTTATCTCCTGTTTAAGATCCAGAAAACAATCACTGCTGTTCAGATGAGAATATTCTGCGCCTCCGAAAACTATATCCGGACCTTCGCCATTCATAAGGTCCATCCTCAATTGATAGGTGAGCTCGATAGTAGCCTCAGTAAGCTTGTCACCGTAATTCTCATCCCAAAAACTGATTCCGCCGTTGCTTATAAAATACTCGGAAGAATACTTATTATCGAGCTTGATGAAGTAATCAGGATTCGTATCGTTAAAGACCGATACTGCTTCACATACCGAATACGAATAATCACCTAATGTTGTCGCTTTTATGATGGTCTTTCCCGCATGCGGATTGGTCTTTTCCTTAGTGAGGATATAAAGATTCAGCGCATTCAGTTCCGGTGAATTAACGGTTCCAAGACCTCCCGGCGGGTACGCGGACATATATATCTTATCCTCTGTCATCGCGAGGAGCTCCATAGTCACGGCTTCACTGCGGTTTATATTGCAGTCTTCGAAAGAGAAATAATTGGTCTTGGTCTTGTTTTCGAGATCGACCGTCTTGATGCCTTCTCCGTCGACAATGATATTGCCGATACCGGGCATATATTTTACCCATCCGATAATACTTCTGATAAATGAATCATCACCCGTATATTCTGTGAACTGACCGGTTTTGAGATCCATCTCGTATAACTGCTGCCCGACGACTTCCAGAGTGAAAGCAGTCATTACCACTTTGCCGTTTCCCAGATACAGCATGTCAGTAATATACGCGATAGTGCGTCCCGTAAGGAGTTTTGAGGCGTCGTATTGCTCCTTTGTACCGTCGGGACGTGTGACATCGATAACATACTCGGTCTGAGTTCCCCAGTAATTTGAGCTGGTCTTCACAACATAACCGTCGAAATCGTAGCTTCCTTCCGTATACCGCACGTCAGTATTCGAAGACAGATCGAATCCGGTGATCTCACCGCTTTCAATGTCAAAACTCACATGCACGCATTTTTGTACATAGGTGTCATTAACACCTGCCGGGAGATAAGCGAATATCATAGCCGTAACGGCCTTGTCTTTGATAGTATAATCCGTCAACAACTGCCAATTTGCTTTCTCGCCGTACTCTTTAATAATATAGTCGTCGATCTTGCCCCTGATATCTATGGACCCTTCAAGCGTTGAATTGCCGCTGAATATCTCGAAATAATAAAACATCGATGAAAAAAAGTCATAATACTCTTCGTTTACGCCTTCGGGTGCCCTTTTGTATCCGCTTACAAGGAATACTGCTTTATCTTCAGCCAAGCCGATAAACTTGGAATCTATGCCCTGGTTTTCCTTGTCCTGAAAAAACCGGTCTCCTATCCTTATCTTCGTAGCCGAGAACCACGGATCTTCCGCTGAGACCTTTCCTTCCTGTTTTTTCTTGCCGCATCCTGCGCTCATTACCGAAGACGCGAAAAGAACCGCCGCCAAAAAAGCGGTTGATAATCTTTTTGCCGTGATCATGATTATCTTCTCCTATTTATCCGTATTCCCCAGAAGCACGACTCCCCAAATAACGTCATGCCTATATAAGGATTATATCAAAAATTGTTGAGCAAGTGTTACCTGTTGAAGACAGTTTTCCACAATTCGAAAAATTCGGTATAAACTGACGGCTCAGCAATTGCCGTTACAATAAGACAGAAAAGTATGAACGTTGAGATGACAAAGCCCGGAATTGCCAGGATCTTGCCCTCTTCCTGCTTTTTGCGCGCGTCAAAGAAACCGATAATGCAAAAGACGATCGAGACAGGGCAAGTCAGACCCATGCAGAAAATGCCGATAATGGCCAGAGCAAAACCGGTCTTGCAGTACTTGTTGTTACCCTGTCTGGGAGTATCCGAATATGTCTTAAGGTATTCGGGCTGCATATATACTGCATTTACATCGTTCCCGTTAAGCGGCGGAACCGGCGCAGACGGTGTGGTCTGAACTACAGGTATCATGGGCTTTTGTCCGGGAGCAGCCTGCTGTACGGGCTGATAAACCGGAGCTGCGGCAGGCTGGGCCGGCTGAACAGGTTGTGTTACAGGCTGGGCAGCTTGGATGGGCTGGGCCGGCTGCATTACAGGAATCACAGCTCCACAGGCCATGCAAAATTTGTTGTTATCGTTATTAAACGTTCCGCAGCTGGGACAAATAGCCATTTTCATTCCCTCCCGTTAATATCTATCCTTATTCCAATTAACTCTTCTTATTATCGGTATTTTCCGGTAACGCTGCCTCTGCCTTTTTCTCGGCTTTATTCTTAGCCTTTTCGCGTTCTTTGGCCTCGTCTTCATCCTTGACCTTCTTGCGCGCGGCAAGCCACGGCACAACGATCTGCTTGTAGATGTAAGATAAGATCGCAGCCAAAGGGATCGCCAAAAGCACGCCCGGTACACCCCAGATCTTTCCGCCTACAACGAGGAATACGAGAACGAGGAACGGCGGAACATCCAATGCCGAGCCAAAGAGCCTGGGCTTAATGACATAACCGTCAATGAGCTGCAATGCCAATGTGAAGATAAGGAACGGAATTACCGCATCAGGCTTAACGAGCAAGAGGATGACCGCATTGATGAACGCGCCCACAAAAGGACCGAATGTCGGTGCGAGGTTCGTGATGGATACGACCACAGAACAGATAACGACATAAGGCATGCCCGTTGCGAACATAAAGATCGCATTTACGATTCCGACAAGAAGTGCATCAACAAATTCACAGACCAAAAATCTCGAGAAGATCGCATTGAGTCTGTTGCACACGCCTCTCCAATCCTCGTAATACCTCGAAGGTATCGCCAGGAAAAAGAATTCGCTTAATCCGTCGATCAGCTTCTTCTTGGCACAAAGGAAATAGTAGGCGAGAATGATTCCGATAATGACTCCCAAAGCCTTGGCACCGATGCCTGCGGAAAAACTCAATACCCAGCTGGCCGTGATCTCGTTTACGGAAAGATACCTGGTAACAACTGCCGTGATACTCGCGTTCTCATCGATGAAACCGATGATGGACATTTTGATATCTTCATCGAATTCGGTCCTGAGGACAAGATTTTTCAGGCTGTTGATATATCCGTTAAGACCCTTGGCAAACGTCGTAACGTTCTCAATGAGCCTCGGGGTGATAAGGATAAAGAGCGTGATCAGAAGACCGATTATCACCGTCAGGGAGATAACAGCCGAGATGACCCACGCGTTGTTCTTATGGACTTTGAATTTCTTCTCTAAATGTCTGTAGATGAAAACAGCAAGAGGATTTGCAATATAAGCTATAACGGCACCTATGATGACCGTTGAAGTGATCGCGAAAAATGAATTAAAGAACCCCTTCAAGTTGCCGATATTTGACAGCAGCATGTAGAAAATTACTACGATACACAGTGATATCGTAAGTCCTGCCCATCTGTTCTTCTCGGTTTTGTTGAAACGCTTCTTATACTTATCCATGCACGTATTATATCAACATAGAATATAGAATTCATCAATAAACTTAGGCTCTTGATGTCTTTTCAAAGGTCAAAGAAAAACTCCCGCTGACTTTTGCGGGAGTTGGGTTTACTGTTACAAAGATATTTAGCTGTAAGTTAGCTTGTCGATCGATCTGTTGATTCTATTTTGAGAAAAACTCAATGTTAAGTAAAAACTTACTTGGAGGAAACTATGAATCAAGCGAGACCAACCGTCTGCTTGTTTGTGCTTCACTTCCCATTGGTCTCACCTCCTTGAACTTATTGAGTTCCTTTCTTTGATGGCTTGAGTATAGCACAACCGATGTCAGAAAGTGTTACAAAATAATGAATGATTTCTGACATACAGATATCAGGCAATACCTGTAAAAGAAAATGGCCGTTCAGAGCAAAATCTGTAAATTGTCAAATCGCGGGAGCGGGAATTCCGAAGTCCTTATCGCCGTCACGGGAGAGGAAAGTCATCTCAGGAAGCACAACCGGACTGCCGTCAGCAGATGATACAGCCTTCATGTAGAAAGTCATCTCGGGATGCGGGCAGTCCTTTACCCTGTTCATCTTGTCATCGTAAAGCTCGGATACGACGATAGGAGCCATATACCCTTCAGGCATGAGCACATTTAGGGTATCGCCTTCATAGAGTTTATTCTTCTGGGTAACCTTTATGAGGCCTGTCTCATTATCTGCAGCGCAAGTAACGCCCACCACAAAAGCAGGCTTGTTATAAGACTTGTCAGGATCTATCTTCGCGTCATCAGCGGGAGAATCAAAGAAGAAACCCGTGTCATAGTCTCTGTGGACAACCTTGTCGAGGATCACTTTCCATCTGGGATCGACTTTATAGTTATCAGGATCCTTGCAGTACAGATCTATGGCTTCCCTGTAGACCTTTGTAACTGCGGCAGCATAGTAAGCGCCCTTGATCCTGCCTTCGATCTTGAACGAATTGATGCCCGCATCCACAAGCTCGGGGACGTGATCGATCATGCAGATATCACGGCTTCCGAAAATATATGTGCCTCTCTGATCCTCTTCCACGGGGAGCGGGATGTCGGGACGTTTTTCTTCGACAACATAATAGCCCCATCTGCAGGGCTGGGCGCAGGCGCCGCCGTTGGATCTTCTGCCCGTGAAATAGTTGGACAGCAGGCATCTTCCCGAATATGAGACGCACATGGCGCCGTGGATGAAGCATTCAAGCTCAACATCTGAAGGGATCGCTTTGCGGATCTTCTTTATCTGGTCAAGTGAGACCTCGCGCGCGAGAACTATTCTTTTCGCGCCCTGGGATGCCCAGAAATTGCAGGCAGCGCTGTTTGTAACGCTTGCCTGTGTCGAGATATGTATCTCCAGGTCAGGACATAAGGTACGGACCATGGTGAACACGCCGGGATCGGATACGAGCACCGCATCTGCGCCGCTCTCGTTGCCTACAAATCTGACGGCATGCTCAAGGCCTGCAAGATCTTCTTCGGTCGGCATAACGTTCAGCGTGACATAGCACTTTACGCCGTGATCGTGAGCATAGGCGATGCCTGCCTTCATCTCATCTTCATTGAAGTTATCGGAAAAAGCGCGGAGGCCGTAGTTCTGGCCTGACAGGTAGACTGCATCTGCACCGTAATTGACTGCGGCGCGGAGTTTATCCGGGTTGCCGGCAGGGCTTAAGATCTCATAACGTGAACGGTCGTGACCCATTTTGTGTCCCTTTTCGAAAACTTAAGTCAGATCAGTCATCAAGAATGACCATGGCCGTTGACTCTGTAGTCTCCTCAGATGACTCTGTAGGGGTGACTTCAGGAGCGTTATCTGCGGCGATCCAGTTATCCTTGTACTTCTCGAGGTTCTCTTCGTGCTCTGAAAGCGTCGTGGCAAAAGCCGTACCGCCTTCGATACCAGTAGCGCAGAAGTATAAATAATTGCAGTTCGGTTCGGGATAAAGAGCTGCTGAAATGGCATAGCTGCCGGGCATGCAGATAGGTCCCGGAGGAAGTCCCGGATGCGTATAAGTGTTATACGGACTGTCGATGGTAAGCTGGGCATCAGTATGAAGGAGCGTAGACTTACCGCCGTTTGATTTGATCAGGTAGTTGATCGTGGCTGAAGATCCCAGATATCTCATGGACTCGTCATCCGAATCAAGTCTGTTATGGAATACTGCAGAAACGTACATCATGTCAATCGGTTTACCGGTCTCCATCTGGATAATGGACGCAAGCGTCATGATCTCATCCATTGACATGCCGAGCTTCTTTGCGCGCACATAGTACTCATCGTAGAGCTTATTCTGCGTATTGTTTAAGAATCTTCTTATGATCGATTCGGGGCTCGCATTAACGTCGAATGTATAAGTATCAGGATAGAGATATCCTGCGAGGATATAGTCTCTTCCCTCCTTGATCTCGATCTGGGATACGAACTCATAGTCGACAAAGAGATTCGGTGAATTCATGCACTTGTCGAACTCAGCATCATCGAAATTCAATCCAGCGTCATGAAGGAGCTTCTTGACCTCGTAATATGTTGAGCCTTCAGGAATAGTTACGGTAACGGCAGCAGGCTGCATGGTGAGCAGATACATGATCTCATCGTAGGAGAAGCCTTTGAGCAGATAGTGCGTACCTGCTATGTAAGCGCCGTCATATCCGTTGAGCTTACTTATGATCGAGAAAAGGAACTTGTTTGTGATAAGACCCTGATCGTATAACTGTTCTGCGATGTCGGATGTGGAATCACCGCTCTTGATGACGATGGTGACAGCACCTTCCGTATCAGCCTTGATCTTATACTTGCCGTCTTCTATGTCCTGCTTGAGAGCAGTAAGTCTCTTGTCCTGTGAGATGACATAGTTATAGCCGACGTAAACGCCGGCTACTGCAAATCCGAATAACAGTGTCAGGATGATCAATATTCTGAGAGCGACTCTGACTTTGTTAGATAACATAAGTTAAAGCTTCACCCCCGAATGTCTATAGTCTTTACGCGTCCTTATTCTTCTGTTTAGCTACCGTCTTGGCGCGCAAGTCGTTATTCAATATCTTCTTGCGAAGTCTGATGCTCTGGGGAGTTACCTCGCAAAGCTCATCATCTTCGACAAATTCCAAGCACTGCTCAAGGGAGTATGTCAAAGGCGGTGTAAGACGCATAGCGTCGTCAGCGCCCGAAGAACGCATGTTGGTTACATGCTTCTTCTTGCAGACATTAACGGTAATATCATCAGGCTTAGGATTGATACCTACGATCATGCCTTCATATACCGGTGTGCCTGCTCCGATGAAGAGTGCACCTCTGTCCTGGGCATTGTACAATCCGTAGGTTACGGCCGTTCCGGTCTCGAATGCTACGAGCACTCCCTGACCTCTCGTCTCGATGTCACCTGCGAAGGGTTCAAAGCCCGAGATAACGGAGTTCATTATACCATTGCCCTTAGTGTCGGTCAAAAACTCGGTACGGTAACCGAGGAGTCCTCTTGAAGGGATCTTGAACTCAAGACGTGTATATCCCTTGGTCGGAGGAAGCATGTTGAGGAGCTCACCCTTACGCTTACCGATCTTCTCCATGACAGGACCTACGAAATCCTCAGGAACGTCGATAACGAGCTCTTCAACAGGTTCAGAGAGGACACCGTCGATCTCCTTCATGATGACCTGCGGCTTACTTACCTGGAACTCATAACCTTCACGGCGCATTGTCTCGATGAGGATAGAGAGATGGAGCTCGCCTCTTCCCTTTACGATGAATGCCTCTGTGGTATCTGTCTCTTCGACTCTCATGGAAACGTTTGTCTCGATCTCCTTGAAGAGTCTGTCTCTTAAGTGACGTGATGTAACGAACTTACCTTCCTGGCCTGCGAAGGGGCTGTCGTTGACGGAGAATGTCATTGCAATGGTAGGCTCGTCGATCTTAACGAACGGGAGCGGCTCGGGATTCAAAGCATCGCAGAGAGTGTCACCGATGTTGATGTCAGCGATACCTGCAACGCAAACGATCTCACCGATGGAAGCTTCGGAGACTTCCTCTCGTCCGAGATTGTGGAATCTCATGAGCTTAACGACTCTTGCGTTACGCTTGCCGTCTTCGCCAAATGTCATGAGAGCTACGTTCTCGCCCTGCTTGATGGTGCCTCTCTCTACTCTTCCTACGCCGATCCTTCCGATATAAGGGTCAGAGTCGATATTGGATACGAGGAGCTGCATGGGGCCTTCGGGATCGCCTACCGGGCAGGGTGTGTATTTAACTACTGTATCAAGAAGAGGTGTGAAGTCGAGCTCTTTGCCTTCTTCATATTCCTTGAGGTCGAGAGTAGCGATGCATGTCTTACCGGATGTATATACAACGGGGAATTCGAGCTGGTCGTCATCAGCGCCGAGCTCGATGAAGAGGTCAAGAACCATGTCTACTACTTCAAGAGGTCTTGCGTCGGGACGGTCGATCTTGTTGATGCAGACGATAGGCTTAAGACCTAACTCAAGTGCCTTGTGAAGAACGAATCTTGTCTGGGGCATCGGTCCGTCAAAAGCGTCAACTACGAGGAGAACCGAGTCAACCATCTTGAGTACACGCTCTACCTCACCGCCGAAGTCAGCGTGGCCGGGAGTATCTACAACATTGATGCGGATGCCCTTGTAATCGATGGCTGTGTTCTTGGCAAGGATCGTAATGCCTCTCTCACGCTCCAGATCGTTAGAGTCCATAACCTGCTCTACGACTGTCTCGTTCTCACGGTATACGCCTGCCTGCTTGAGCATGGAATCTACGATCGTTGTCTTACCGTGGTCAACGTGAGCGATGATTGCGATGTTTCTTAAATTCTCGATAGTCATGACTGCCATAAATGATTTCTCCGTAAAATAGATGGGGATATAGCCCCAAGCCGATATTCCTAATAATTATTAATTTAAACCGAGTAATATTTTGCTACTGAAACGGCGTTATTTGTGACTGTGATATTTCACAAAATATCAGTCTTCTTCGCCATTCTTATTACGCAAAAGGAGACGTATTGGAACGCCTTCGAAGCCGAAGTTTCTTCGAAGCTGATTCTCGAGATATCTCTCATATGAAAAATGCGACAATTCCTTGTCGTTGACGAAAAGCACGAACGTGGGCGGCTGCACGGATACCTGTGTGCCGTAATAGATACGAAGGTGCCTGCCCTTGTCCTGGGGAGTCGGGACCTGCGTTACGGCCTCCGAGATCATGCGGTTCAGAACGCTTGTAGTAAGGCGCTTTTGAGAATTCTCATATACTGTCTTGATCAGCGCGAAAAGCTTGTCCACGCGCTGTCCAGTTTTCGCTGAAATAAAGAGTACGGGCGCATAATCCATGAACGGCAGACGGTCTTTTACGATCTTCTCCATCTGCTCTAATGTGCCTGTCTGCTTGTCTATGAGATCCCACTTGTTGATGACGATAACGGATGCCTTGCCCGAATCGTGGGCCATACCCGCGATCCTTGTATCCTGCTCTGTTACGCCTGCCTCGGCATCGATCAGGATGACGCATACATCTGCCCTGTCGACTGCGGCAACGGCCCTGACCATCGAATAACGCTCGATGACGTCTTCGATCTTGCCCTTCTTGCGCATGCCTGCAGTATCTACGATCGTGAAAGAACCGTATTCATTCTCGATCAGGGAGTCAATGGTATCTCTTGTGGTACCGGCGATATCGGAGACGATGCTCCTCTCGGTACCTGAAAGTCTGTTGGATAATGAGGACTTGCCCGCATTTGGTCTTCCGATGATGGCTACCCTGATGGTCTCGTCCTTGCCTTCTGTTTCATCAGCCGGCGGGAACTTGGACACCACCATATCAAGCATCTCGCCCAGGCCCAGCTTGTGAGCAGCGGAGATGGCGCAGACGTCCTCTAAGCCGAGATTATAGAATTCGTAAAATTCCGGCGGGGGATCGCCTACATAGTCGGATTTGTTGACGCATACAACGACCGGGCGTGCTGCCTTGCGCAGCATTACCGCGATCTCTTCGTCAGCTGCCGTAAGTCCGCTCTTGAGGTCACACATAAAAAGGATGACATCAGCAGTCTCGATCGCGATCTCCGCCTGGACGCGCATCTGCTGCAATATGATGTCATCTCCCGTGTCGGGCTCTATACCGCCCGTATCGATCATTATGAAGTCTCTTCCGCACCAGGAAGTCTCGGCATAGATACGGTCGCGCGTGACACCGGGAGTGTCATGCACGATGGAGATACGCTCACCATAGATGGTGTTGAACAGAGAGGATTTGCCTACATTAGGCCTTCCCACTATTGCCACTACCGGTTTGCTCATGCCCTCGTTAATCCTTCCTTTGCAAAAATAAGAGGCAGTGCCTTAATTCCATACACTGCCTCGTTAAGTAATACTTCGTTAATTATCTCAGATCTCTTCGTCGACTTTGATAACCTGTTTTCCATCCAGGTAACCGCAGTTCTTGCAGACCGTGCGGCGAAGCATCTTAGCATGACACTGGGGACATTCAACGAGACCCGGCATGTTAAGTTTCCATGCGCTTCTGTGACGAGCTGTCCTTGCCTTCGACCATTTACGCTTCGGATGTGCCATTCATCTTCACCTCTTTCTTTACACAAATGCTTGAAGATAATACATTATATTTCTTCGTTTTGCAAGAGCCTTTTTATCGAAAAGATATTCCTTATCGGTTCACCGCTGTCAGGATCGAGCGTATAACTGATCTCCGCGCCGTCTACAAGGCCTCCCGGGAAGTTAATATAATCCGTGTCGATCACTACGTCAATAACGCCGAAAGCGGTATTCATGGCGCTTGTCGTCTTATTGCCGACCTCGAAGACCATCCTGGAAGTGACATCCCCGTTTCTTACTACGATGGCCTTTGCTTCTTCTTTAATAAGAGTCATTACAAAATGAGTCTCTTTTTCATTATCATTGTGCTTTTCTTTCCATTCGTAGACGGTCCTGGCACCCTCTGTGGTCACCGTGCCCGGCGTTTTAAGAGGTTCTCCGTACATTCCGGACCTGATCTCAAGGAGGCACTTCTCTTCCATCAGATAGTTACCTCATAGCGGTCAGTATTAAAATGCTTTGTTCCGGAAGGAAGGCCCTCGCCTAAGAACGGTGCTGCGACCTTTTCGAAAAGATCCGGCTCATCGCTCGTATAAAACTCTCTAACGGGCCTGCTACTTCCCGACTCAGAATCAAGGAGATCCTTTACGACCTGTGCCGTAGCTTCGCCGGTATTGACCAGCGTAACGCCTTCGCCCATTACTTCGCCTATAACCTTAGACAGCAGCGGATAATGCGTGCAGGCCATGACAAGCGTATCTACGCCTGCCTCCTTTAAGGGCTTTAAGTACTCTTCGGCGGTAAGCCTGGTGACCTCGGTATCCCACCAGCCTTCTTCGGCAAGGGATACGAACAAAGGGCAAGCCTTCTCAAAGATCTCAATATCCTTAAGGCCGAGTTCTTTGGCTCTTCTCTCTACGGCTTCCTTGTAAACGCCTGTCGATATCGTACCTTTGGTCGCTATAATGCCTATCTTGCCGTTCTTGGTAGCGCGGCAGGCCTTGTCGGCTCCGGGCGTAACCACTTCAACGACAGGGACATTAGCCCTTTTCTTTAACTCTTCATATGCGTAAGCGCTTGCGGTATTGCAGGCAATAACGATCATCTTGACGTCTTTGTTCTCGAGGAACTTCATGTTCTGAAGAGAATAACGGATGACGGTGCTCCTGGACTTCGTGCCGTAAGGGGCTCTCGAATTGTCACCGAAATAAATGGTGCTCTCACCCGGCACCGCATTCCATATCTCACGGAGAACCGTAAGTCCTCCGATACCAGAATCGAAAACTCCGATCGGTCTGTTATCAGTCATTTATATCCTTCTTCCTTTATTTAAGGCGAACATTATAGTCTGGTCCTATTTTAAAGGTTTTGCCCGACACGTCAACGTGCATGTTGTTCTTCGGGATCCTTCCGAACATGATCTGGCAGCTGAAAAGCTGCTGGTATCTGACCTTCTTGCCGTCCTTGGTCTCGAAATGAAGATTTACTTTATTCCTTCCGTAATTGCCGTCTCCGATGACGGGGTGTCCTATGTGCGCGAACTGCGCCCTGATCTGGTGTGTCCTGCCCGTAACGAGCTCCAATTCCAGGTCTGACACGCTCTCGCCGTCAGGACCCGCGTCCTCGAAAACCTTGAGGATACGGTATTTTGTGGCTATATCAAGGTCGCCGGGCTGCTTCTCGTCATGGATATAGACCTTTCCCTGGCGGGTCTTCTCAAGAAAACCCTTTACTTCCTTATAGATCGTGCCGTCGACTCCTACCGAAGGCTCACCCGCATCAGGCTCTCCGAGCACGAGAGCCCTGTATCTTTTAGTGACAAGATCGTTTTTGAAAAGCTCGACACAGTCTGCCAGAGCCTGCTTATTCTTAGCGATAAGCACGAGTCCGCCCGTATTCATATCGATCCTGTGGCAGAGCTCGGCATCCTTAAACTTGGTCGTCTCGCGGATCTGGTCGATCAGGGTATCCTCGATATCACTCTTTCCGGAGTGGACGGCAATGCCCTGCGATTTATTAACGATAAGAAGCCCCTTGGTCTCAGCTGCGATCTCAAACATCTTATCTGGCGCCTTTTCTTTGGCAGGTGCCTTTTTCGAAGCGTCAAAAAGCTCGTCCGGGAGCCATATCTCAACGGTATTTCCTTCCTTAACGGCAATATCTTTATTTGTCTTCTTGCCGTCGATCCTGATGTCACGGCGCTTGAGCGCATGGAAAAGGTCAGCTGATTTAAGCTGAGGGAAAGCCTCCTGGCACGCCTTTACAACGTGCAGGCCGTCCTGGGATCTGGTTACTTTAAAGTCACGCATCTAATGCCTCTTTGGTCTTTTTCTTTTCCTTGTATTCTTTCGCGAAAATAAAGAGACAGAATACCAGGAAATCAATTATAAGGATCTCAATGAGATATTCCCACGGCACATGCTGGTCCTCAAGCACTTCGGCTGTAAACTCGCCCGTTAAGATCGGGATGAGATTGTTATTAAGGAAGTGCATGCATACGGGGACCCAGATGTTGTTGGTCTTAAGATAAGCGTATCCGAAGAAGATTCCGATGGCTACACATGTGATTATCTGGCCTATGATCATCTGAGGAACGGAATCCTGAGTGTAATACATCGTATCTACAGGAATGTGCCACAGGCCCCATACAACGCCGAGGAGAATGACGCCTAATTTCATTCCGAACTTCTTCTGCATGATCGGCTGGAGGAAATGTCTCCATCCGTATTCCTCGCCTAAAAAGGCAATTATCAACAGAGGATAATTGATAGGCAAGCTTATGATAGACAGGTAAAACAAAGGATTTTTGAGGATACCGGCATACATTTCCCCGTATTCTCTCAACGAATTGGTGAGAAGGCCTTCGGCGATCATCGGCACGAAGATCCTCAAGCAATAAAGGCCTACGAAAAGGAGAATGAGCAATGCGCCCTTGCCCTCGTTGTTTCTCGAGAGTCCTGCAAACTTGCGTCTTTCTCTTCCTGCCGTGAAATATCCGATCCAAAGAAGGATAGAACAGCCCATGAGCGCCAGTTCACCTACCAAAAGATAGATCTGCTGGAGCTTTAATACCGACTGCGAGCCTGCGAGTGCAGTGACATCATCCGAAGCAGGTCCTGCTGCCTGTGCAAGATTAATAACATCATCAGCCGTGAACGGATTTGCAAATATGCTCAGAAGACCGAGCACCAGCTGGATAACATAGTTTATGACAAGGACTATCATGAACATCTTCGGAACGCGCTTCTCGCCCTTGTAGAACATGAGATATCCCAAAGCCACGCCTGCAGCGGGTGAGCACATCTGGGCATCAACGATCTGGGTAAGATCCATGCCGTTCTTCTTGCCGATATACATCGGGATCATCATGAGGAAAGAGATTCCGTAAGCAACCAAGGCAAATACTATAAGTCTTTTCCTAATCAAATCTTTTGATTCAATGACTTCCATCTTCCCTATCCTCCTTATATGTTTTTGTTATTTTACCATAATTATCAGGCGGCCTATTCCGGCGATTCGTTCATCGGGTTATGAACATACCCGGGGATTCGTGATATTATTGGCGTGAAAATATTTAGAGGAGGACGATGCAGAACATGAGTTCCGGACTTGCAAAAAAGATGATCAGCCTTGTGCTTGTCTCTTCTTTTTGTGGTTCTTTGGCTTCCTGCAAGAAAGAGCCGGAACCTACAGTCACGTCCGAACCCACAGTAACTGCTACCCCTACCCCCACTGCCACGCCTGCTCCCGCTCCTACCGAGACTACGGAAGAGACCAGGCCGGCTCCTGATTTTTCAAAGGAATATACCTATACGATCTATGAAGGCCGTGATTACGAGATGGAGATCACCATGAACGTCAACATGGAAGATTACATCACGCACACTTCTGAGGGAGATATTTTCGAGCTTTACAAGCTGACATCCGATCTCGGCTGGCTCGAAAAAGGTCTTTATACCTATGACGATCTTATAGAAGCAAATGAGAAAGATCCGGAACAGACCAAGATAGGCCACTCAAACTGGTTCCAAAAGGACTTCGGCGATTACAGATCGGTATTCATCATCTGTGAGTACATTGAAGATATCCCTGATAACGACAGGCGCCAGGTATCCATGTATTCTTTCGAATACCTGAAAAACGATTTCACCCTGCCCTATTTTGAAGATGCCGACTCCAATCCCGCGCACGGCCTGGTACAGTTCCACTTCGAGCGCCACTACGATGAATGCACATACTTTGTAGGCGGACAAAGGAGCATCTGTTCGTGGAACGACGCAGTAGCCATCGCTTACAGCGTCTGGTCCATCACCAACAGCCCCGATGACAACACTGTTTTCTCAGCTCCTTTCGAACAGTTCAGGAGCCCTAACAGCGGTCTTATCTGGCTTCAGTAAAGGTCATCATTTAGGGATCGGCAAAAGACTTCTCGTAGACTTTTTATACTCGGCATAACCGGGCTTTTTAGACTGTCTCTTGTCAGCCATCGGAATGCTTACGGTAAAAAACAGTATCGTATTCGCGACGGCGCCCGCTATAAGCCACCAGCGATCAGGCATAACAGATACCGCCTGTATAGCGACACCCCACCACATCGATATCTCACCTAAGTAATTCGGGTGTCTTGCGTATTTCCAAAGGCCTGTGCGGATGAGGCCGTGCTCGCCGCTTGCCCTGTATTTATGCATTTGCGTATCTGCAACAAGCTGCAGCGTGGCGGCCCCGATGCAGACAGCCATTCCGATATAACTTCCGGCATTGGCATCTAATTCCGTGATCACAACATAAACCGCCGGGAGCGTGCACATATATACGATAAGCGTCGGCACCATGTGGATGCCCGCGAAATTAATAAGCGGATAGAGCTTGCCGTTATCCTCTTTAAGCTTGGTATAACGCCAATCCTGATGATTTAACCCTCCGAAAACATAAGCCCAGTTGCCCGTGAGCCTGATGCCCCAGAAGATTATCGAGATAAGGAGCAGTATGGAAGCAGATGTCAGCTTATAATGCCATGCAAAGCATACGAGTATCACGATTGGCTGGACGCTCCAGTAAGGATCGTAAACAGAAGCATTTTTAAAGACCACGCTGAAGGAAAAAACAAATACCGTTGCTACTACATCTGCGATAAGAAGATTGAGCCAGAATGGGAATGGCAGAAGAAAATAGAGCCAGACACCGAGAAAAGATGCGGCTATATAGATAACCGTAATTATCAGGATACCGAGCGCCTTGCTGTCCCTTACTTTACTCATATCAGCTGTAGTTCTTTACCTTGCCGACAGATATGTAATTGCCTGTTATAGCACCCAGATCCGTGCCTTCTTCGCCCTGCCAGTTGCGCGAGAAATCGATCTGATATGAGATCTTGTCACCGTCTCTGGCAATTTCATTATAGCCGCCTGCATAGAAGTCATCCTGTGAAACGATGCAGTCGTATTTGATGCCGCGGCACTCCTCAAGTGAGCACCCGGGGAAATTAACATTCCATATCTCATTTTTGCCCAATGGCTTATCGATAAGCTCATCTGCTATTCTTTCAATGTACTTATCGGTTATATCGTGAGGAGCATCATGGTGCTCTGAAAAAGCAATAGTGTGAACACCGTGGCTGGCAGCTTCCATAGCAGCGCCTACCGTTGCCGAATACTGGATATCTGAAGCTATGTTATAGCCCAGGTTGATCCCGCAGAACACCCTGTCAGGGCCGCCGGGAATGACCTCGTTAATGCCGAGGCAGGAACAGTCAGACGGCGTGCCAGAGATGGCATATGCATGAACGTCTTCGACAGGAAAGTCCACCGGCCATATGTCAACGGGCTCCCAGAAAGTTGCCGAGTGTGACTTTGCGCTGAATTGTCTGTCCGGAGCAATGACCCATACTTCGCCGTATTTCTTGGCAAGCCTTGCCAGTCTTACAAGACCTTCAGACGTGATGCCGTCATCGTTTACAACCAGGATCTTTCTCATCTGTTACCATCCCAAAAACATACTAAAACAGTGTCTATATTAATGGAAAATGCTTTACCGGGCAATAAACAAATATAAAAGACTGCCCCGCTCATATAGAGCAGGGCAGCCCCAAAGTTAAATCAAATCAACAAATTTAATCCCAGCTGGCCTTTTTAACTTCTGTTTTGATTCCGCCCGGAACACTGTAGAAGTTATCCATATCATGGGGATCGGCAAAAGGTATGATACACATGCAGACATAGAACTTGCCGTCATTTCCAATGATCATTGGCATGTCAAGATTGATATATTTCTCAGACAGGCTCTCAGCCAGAAGCTCGGCATGCTCATAATCAGGATTGATCTCGCCGTTTACGATGGCCTTCTGACCCTGCGATTCGAATTCCCCGGCTGTGGTCATGATCGCTTTTTTGACCTCGCTGAAAAATGTATTCTCGGAAAGTCCTGCCAGTCTTATGATCTCTGATGTGCTTAAGACATGTCCGTCTGCACTGAATGTGTATGTCTTATAATAGCCTGCCCAGCCGTCATAATTGTAATCGATAGCGATGGAATATATTCCTTCCAGGCCATTGAACACTTCGAAGTCGATCCTGTAGCCGGAGTAATCATCAAAGCCCGGCGCAATGAAATCTGCGGCTTCTTCTTCAATATGATCATTTAACTGACGGATCTCGTCCGTATCAAGATTGATGTGCGGTATTTTGAAACGGTCATCGCTCATCATTTTCATTACAGATACGATCTCGTCCGGTGCCGGCATCTCCTTTTGTGAAGGTGTGCTTTCTTCACTTGTCCCGGCATCTTCAGTAACATTAACATCAACGTTAACATCTTCATCGCCTGAAGCCTTGATCTCAAGGCTGTCGATCGATATTCCACTTGCCTTTATCTCACCCTTGCAGCCGGTAGATGAGACAGCTACCGTACCGGCAAGAAGAACGGCTGCAAGCATCAAGGCTTTATTCTTTGACTTAATCGTCCCTTTATCAACGGGTTTCATATTATTTCCCTCCATAAGAGCTATACTTCTTTTTATTCGCGCATTCTACAAGTGTAGAACTGCTTTATGCGGTTATTCTACACTTGTAGTATCAGGGTGTCAATACCTGTTTTTCGTTTGCAGAAATTCCCGAAAGCCAACCCTTATATATTTACTTCAGTTCTTGAGCTTATATACAGCGTTGAGATTAAGCCTTTGGAAGTTGCCGTCATCAGGCGTCAGCACGCGTTCAAAGGCGATGCCCTTATGTTCAAGACACAATTCGAGCATCAGAAGGAAGATGCCCGTATCAATGCTTCCAAAATATGCGAGCCTGAATGGCGGGATGATGCCGTGCTTGCCGGGACGCCTGTAGCGGTAGACTTCGAGCGTGCCGTCTTCCTTATTTACGACTCTCCAGGGCTGGATATTGCATGCACTCGGAGTAAGTCTTACAACATCAGTAATACCTTCCATCACAGGGCCTTCCCATATCTCTTCAACGGTGACGCGCTTAAAGTCTGAAAGGTCGCCCGGCGTGCGGAACTTGGAGTCATCATCGATCTTGCGCATAGCCATCATGATGACGTAATCAAGGCCTTCAAATCTTCTTTCCTTGGTCCTGCCGACGCCGAACCACAAAGGACCGATGCCTCTTGAAGTAAGCCACAGGTCAAGCTGTTCTCCGATATAACCGATATTCTGAAGATAGCCGGGCTTCTTCTCGCTGTAGATCAGCATGCAGTACTCTTCACCTCTGTTGCAGCTCGTCTGATTGCCCGGAACTATCTTTATCTTTGTCTTGATGTTTTCGAAAAGAGGCGTGAACTTAAACCACATCCCGCGGATCTCATCGAGCTCTTCTTCAGTGATCTTCTTGTCATCCGGTTCACCATAACGGTGGAACGACTTGCGCTTGAAGATCAGATCATAATATGAAGCATCCATTAGCAGCCTCCTTAAGAAACACTATGCGTTAATTCTAACATAAAAGAATCAGGGCCTGTCCTGACTTGTGCCGTCCTGACAGACCCTGTTGTTTTAAGTATTTTCAGCTCCTATCAGCTGTTTGCCTCAACATACGCGAAAACGAATACTACAGGAGAGTTCCAGTAGATAGTTATCTCGTTCAATGAGTAAGCCTGGTCGCTGTCTGCATAGCAGAGCGCGGGAGCAGTACCTGTAAGTACATTCTCTGCGTACGGATCTTCGAGGCTCTCGTCAGGACCGCCTGCGACCATGCCGGGAACAGGTACGCCTGTTGCCTGTGAAGGTCTGTGGTGAGGTCTTTCAGGAGATACCGTACCGAATCCTGAGATGAAGCAGAAGCCAGTGCCGTTGGTGCCGAGCAGGTAGTTGAGCTGTTCTCTTGCTACCGCGTCACCGTCCTTGCCGCCCTTGAGATTATCGTAGAGAAGCAGGTACATAGCGTTGTTGGCAATGGTCATGTTGCTGCCCCAAGGATATGTGGTAAGCGATGAATTATAAGCGTCTGCTGCAGCTGCGTTCTTAACTGTATCGATACCGCTCGTAAAGCTTGTGAGGACTTTATCATAGTCCTTGCCCGTAGGAGCGGAAGACAGATAAGCATAGCCTGCATATGCGCCTACGCCCTGCCATCCGAGATCTGCAGCGCAGGGGATTCCGGAGCCCAAAAGCTCACAGAATTTGTCATCGTAGATGGAATTGCCTGTTGCCTTGAAGAGCTCGGCATAAGCCCAGAGTCTCTCATCGATATCGTTATCGTCAGGATATTCACCTGTCTTGATGCCCATCGGGTTCTTAGCGCCTTCGCAGTCAGGATGTTCATCAAGATACTCGGCAGCCTTTACTGCTGCAGCAAGGCATCTGTCGGCAAAATCAGCATCGATGGTCTCATAAACATAAGATGCCATAGACATGACTGCTGCAAAGTCAGCTGTAGCCGTGGTGGACGGCTTGGTAACGAAGAGCTGGTTCTGCTCTTCCTCAGGCATAACAAAGCCCGGGAAATCAACGCAGGTTACCTTGTGGTAAACGCCGCCGTCGGAAGCCTGCATCTTAAAGAGCCAGTCGAGCTCGTACTTAACTTCATCAAGGACATCGGGGATGCCGTTATTTGACTCGGGGATTCCGACGCTGTCATCAAATGCATCGGGATAGAGCGTGTAAGCGAGCATCAAGTCAGCTGCTGCCTTTGCGCCAGGTACTACATATCTTCCGTAGTCACCTGCATCATGCCAGCCGCCTGATACATCGATAAGGGTATCTGTACCGTAGATCTTGCCCATGCCTGTGTGGCACTCGGGATGAGAGTGAACACCCGCATACTCCTCAGTAAGCTCTGTGCCGCATCTCTGCAAATAGAACATGCGGAGTGTAGCCTTGAATGCTTCGTCGTAAATATCTTCGCCGATCGCAAACTCGTACGACTCAATGCCGTTAGCTACGATCTTATAAGTACCCGGAGTCGTGAAGCTTGAGAAATCAAATCTTGCTTCGTCTCTGTCAGTTGAAGCGTTATGTGATGCAGCACCGACATTGCCCTCGAATACTGTGCTTCCTGTTTTCGCGTCAACAACAGCAGCCTTATCAACGATTGCATCGCCGTTAAGGACAGCTACCTTCTCTGCTTCAGGGAAATAGCCGATCTGGTTAAGGTTGATCATAGGTGTGTCGTTTCCGCTGCTTGCAAGATAAGCAGAATCGTCAATGCACTGCAGATCAAAGTTATCGAACATAAGAGAATGAGGGCCCATATCCTCATATCCGTCAAAGAAGCCCATATTTAAGCAAAGACGGGGAGCCGGATCGGTCTCTTCTTCCATCGTGAAGACGAAGTCGAAATGCTGTACTTCAGTCGTCAGATGGATAGTCTCGATATTATAAGGATGATAGTCGCTTCCGTTGATCTGGATCCTGTATTCGACATCGCGCTCAACGGTCGCATATGCGTCAAACTGCATCTCATAAACGCAGGACTGATAGAGTCTGAAGCCGTCATAATTGACCTGGTTTGCCCAGTTAACGCTGCCGAGCTTCTGTGCGTCGAACTGAAGCTCCTGCTTGTCGTTAATGAAAAGCTCACCGCTTCCGCCCTCGAAAAAAGTGCCCCATAAAAGCTCAGGATCAGAGAAATCACCGTTCTTCATCAGGTTTTCGCCAACGATGGAATTCGGATCTTTTGTGGTCTCTGTGATCTCAGATGATTCCGAAGAATCAGAGACTTCCGTCGTGTCAGCCTTCTTGCAGGAAGCCACACCGATGATCATGGAACATGCCAGGACCATACTCACGATCTTTTTCTTCATAACTAACCTCCCCCTAAAGGATTTGTTAACCGTTTAGGATTATAACATCACGAAAAATCAAATCCTACCAAATAGGTACATAAAAGTATTATTAATCACATGTATATCCGGGTTTCTTGTAAAGCGAATCCATCTCAGGCGCAATCTCTTTATCCCATACCTGAGGCTTCCATTCTTCCTTGTCGAATTCCTTTACGGATACCGATACAGAAGAAAGGTCGCACCCCATCAGCTCAGCTACATCCTGAGCGACCTTATCAACGCACTTCTGCTTCACTTCCTCAGTGCGTCCCTTAAAACATTTAATGACTACGTGCGGCATAAAAATATACCCCCTTGAAGAAAATATAATTACTTATACCACAAATAATAAGCCGCCTGAGTCTTGTGCGGTGAATATCAATTTTTCTTGTCGGGGAATAAAAAAACCGCAAACGCTTTAACAAGCTATCTGCGGTTTTACTTTTGGCTGCCGAACAAGGATTCGAACCTTGACAAACGGTGTCAGAGACCGGTGTGCTACCGTTACACAATTCGGCAATGCTTTTTACAACTCAGGAATTATAGCAAAGCCATTTCTGAAAATCAATACAGTTGGCAATTCTTTTTGGAAGGCCCAAAAAGTCTTATTCCGTCACGGCCTCCAGGGGCGGCATGGCTCCGATCTCGGTCAGTTTCTGTCTGACTTTGCCCATATCCTCATAGATCGGCATCTTGTTGGCCGGATTGCGGAGGGCATAAGCGGGATGGTATGTGGTCATGATGTAATAGCCGTTCTTCTCGATGAAGACTCCCCTCACGTCATGCATGACGGGCTTTGTACCGAAGAATCCCTCGTAAGCAGTAGAGCCGCACAAAAGGATCACCTTAGGCCTTACCAGCATAAACTGCTCGGCAAGAAGCGGCTTGCAGGCATGTATCTCTTCAGGAGTAGGACGCCTGTTCTGGGGCGGACGGCACTTGGCAATATTGCAGATGTGGTAGTCGTTGCTCGTAAAGCCGTAGCTTCCCAGGAGATTTTGCAGGAGCTGGCCTGATCTTCCCACGAACGGCAGACCCTGGATATCCTCGTTCTCACCGGGTGCTTCGCCTATGATCATCAAGGGTGCTTTGCGGCTGCCTCTGTAGATCACGACATTGGTGCAGCCTGCTCTTAAGCCGCAGTTATTGCAGCCCTTGCACTTGGCTTCGAAAGCCTCCCACTTCATATCAAACTCATCTGCCATATCTTTATCCTTAACCTTTTCGAAAAATCACTTAAACATTATTACCGTGATACCGTCATTCTGAAGTCCCCAGTCGCGGTCCCTCGATGCTTCGGGGTGCTTCGCACTGATCGCGCGTCCTGCGGAAGAGAACGGTCCGAAGTCTTCTCCGGGACAATAAGCCACGATCATGCGGCGGGAAATATATTTGCGGAGCTCAATACCTATCGCCTGCTTGATCGCACCGCCCGTGCCCGAAGACCCGTAGCCGTGAACGATCTTAGCCAAAGGCTTGCCGGAAGCTCTCGCCCGGTAGATGCCGTTCTGGAGCTTTACCATAGCCTGCTGGACCGTAGGATGTCCCTGTTCGATATTGATTATTTCCATTAAAAGACCTCGCTGACTCTTTCAATTATAAACTATAAGTTATAATAATCTCATGAGACTTGACAGATTACTCGCAAACAGCGGTTTAGGCACCAGATCACAGGTCCGCGCACTGATACAGCACGGCAAAGTCAGCATTAACGGCACAGTCGTTAATGACGCTTCCATGCATGTTAATGAAGATGATCCGATAGAAGTTGACGGTCAGCAGATCAATTGCCAGACCAAGCTGTATTTCCTTTTCGATAAGCCCGACGGCGTACTTACCGCGATGGAAGACAAGCGCCTTCCCTGCATTGCAGACTATATCCCGAACGAGCTCAAATCCAAAAAGCTTGCTCCCGTCGGAAGGCTCGACTATCACACATCCGGGCTTCTCATAATCACAAATGACGGCGAATTATCGCACCGCCTCCAGTCTCCCAAATACGAAGTCCCAAAGATCTATCTTGCGGAATACAGAGGGACCGACTGGTCCGATGACGAGATAAAGACCATCCGTTCAGGATTTACCATAAGGGATAAAGGATTTGCAGAGCAGATAGCTCCTGCTGAGCTTAAAGCCGCAGATAAGACTGCTGACGGTACCGGCAGAGCATTGCTTACACTTCATGAAGGAAAGACTCATGAAGTAAGAAGAATATTTGCCCATTTCGACAAAGAAGTATTAGAGCTTCGAAGGATTGAGCTCGCAGGTGTAAAAGTAAGTGAAGGATTAGACGGTTGCGGGTCTTTCAGAGCACTTACGGACAGCGAATTAAAGCTGCTTTTCGAAGCAACCGGAATGGCTTAAAAACCTAAAGGAAGATCACTCTTCAAAAGCCTTGTTAAGCAGCGTGGTGATAACGAGCACAGCCTTATCGTCAGCACCGTTGTTATAGCACTCTCCGATGAGCACATTAGTCTCTCTGGAATGCCACCAGCAGTCGACACCGAGCTTGGCTGAGATCGCAGGATCTTTGACCATGAATCCGATCAGGATAGGCTCATCATCATAAAGATCGGGATTAAGAATATCCTCTTCATTGTAGATGTCCGAATTCATGGTAATCTCATTCTGATATTCGACGGACTGTCTCTCAGACATGTAGACAGGGATAACGCCTTCTTTGGCTTTGTCAGAAAGGCCGTCCCATACTTCCTGTGCAATAGGAGACATGTCTTTGAATACCGAGAAATTATACGGATAAGATTCTTTGTCAGATATCAAAACGCAGGGCTCGGTATAGAACATAGCGTTAAACTTCGTGTTCTCTGCTTCAGAATAAGTGAATCCCTCATCATTTGGCACAACGATATCTGCCCATCCGATGTAAGGCTTGATGCCCTTCTCCTCCATCGTCTGGCGGATAAATGTCTCGTCAAAATCCATATGTCCGAAAACAAGGATAGAATACGCGGATCTTGAACTCGAGAATACGCTGTAGAGGACGTAACCGACGAAAATAACGACCGCGGCTCCGATAGCGATGCCCTTCCAGGAATATTCCCAGAAATTGAGCCACTCGCTCTTGGTCTTGCCGAAGATCTTAGGCTCGGTCTCCTTGGCCTTCTCTTCTTTGAGCTTTCTGTCGCGGCTGCCGTTGGCAATCTCATAGACAGAGGCGATCTCGTCTTCGAGCTTTTTTGACTCATCGTCATCCTTGCCCCTGTACTTCTTGGACATCTGCCAGAAGCGCTCTTCGATATCCTTTACGTCTGCATCAGCAGGAAGCCCCATGTAAGCAAGGGCTTCTTCGCGTGTCATTTTCGAGAGGTCTAATTCTTCCGTTTTCCCGGTTAATTTTTCCTGATCAGTTACTTCGCTCATTTAACTCCTAAGATTACAAGCACTTGATCGCGAGACGGACGACATTCATTGCAGCATTCTGTACATCACTTAATGTAAGTCTGCCGTTATGAACAGCCGTAACGATATCCTGAGCGTTCTTAGCGCATCCCGGCATCTGAAGGTCGCACCCTGCATAAACGCAGAGTCTTGAGAATGCCGGCGGATACTTCTTACTGCTGTTGTCGATGTTGATCACGCTGGTGTCTTCGAAAGAAGAGAACCAGTCGCTCATAACGACGCCTTCGTAGTCCCATTCGTCTCTTAAAACGTTCTGAAGCAGCTCGTAATTATTTGCTGTATGGATTCCGTTGAGAAGATTGTAAGAAGCCATAAGAGCGTACGGCTGTTCGGTCTTGATGGCGATCTCGAATCCTCTAAGGTATATGTCGCGCAGAGCTCTTACGGATACGTGAGAGTTGCTGAACATTCTGTTATCTTCCTGGTTGTTGCAGGCGAAGTGCTTGATCGTAACGCCCTTGCCGTCAACAGACTGTACACCCTTTGTCTCGGCTGCGGCGCAAAGACCGGTTACGAGCGGATCTTCCGAGAAATACTCGAAGTTTCTTCCGCACAAAGGATTTCTGTGGATGTTCATTCCGGGAGCAAGCCAGAGATGAACGCCGTATTCCTCCATCTCTTCACCTACGAGCTTACCGAGCTTTTCGATAAGTGACGTATTCCATGTGCATGCAAGAGCTGTGGCTGTAGGTATCATGGTGCAGTACTGGTAGTAATCGACTGCGTCTTCCGGTGTATCTTCCGGGAAAGGATCTGTGATGAGACCGAATGTCTCACCGCCCTTAAGGAGCTCACCTGTCTTCGTTGCCTTGAAGTGAGGCTGCAGCCTTAAGCCTGCAGGGCCGTCAGCCAATACCATGACAGGGAATCTTCTCTTGCCTTCGAAAAGCGATGTCGTCTCAGCTGCAGCGCCGGGCACATGCATAGCCGCGGATACTACTTCGTCCTCATCGCCTTCTTTGATGTAGTTGCCTACGAGAAGCTCGGAGAGTTCTTCGAGTGAGAACTGTGCAACGAATTCACCGACGCCGGCATTACGTCCGATAACCGAACCTAAAGTGAGGACCTCATCTCTTCTCTCGTTGATAAATGTCTCACTTACGCCTCTGTATCTGACGATGCTCCTTCTGACGCGTGACAGATCGAGCGTGAGCTTTCTGTAGCAGTCTGCGATCTGTGAATCATCCAAAGCCTTGCGTGCGTTCTTGCCTGTCCCGGGATTCTTCAGGTCTTCGAAAAGATATCTCGCGTCATCTTCCAGGATCCTTGAGAACTTATCCTTAACTACTGTCTGAGGTACCGTGAGGACTGCTTCGATCTTAGTCTCTCTTGAGCTCGTACCTACTCTGATAATGTAGTCGCCCGCAGGGATAACTGTAGCGGGGATCTCATCGTCGTAGCAGCGGAAATTGTCGATCGGGAAAGTAACGGAAACGATCTGGCTCTCGCCCGGTCTGATAAGGCCGCTCTTCGCGTAACCGGCGAGTTCCTGATAAGGTCTGTCGATCGGACCTTCGGGAGCAGAGAAATATACCTGGATGATCTGCTTTCCTGCAAACTCGACGCCCGTATTCGTAACAAGCACCGTGACCTTAATATCAGCACCCTGCTGTGTAACGTCAATGGTCTCGTTGTTAAAAGTCGTGTAGGACTTGCCGTATCCGAAAGGATACAAAGGAAGAACACCGAATGAATCGAAATATCTGTAACCGACATAGATTCCTTCTTTGTAGAACTCGTCGTCGGTATTGCCGTTCTGGCTTGAGAAATCAGTTGCGAACGGATAATCCTCATAAGACTTTGCCCATGTATCAACGAGCTTTCCGGAAGGATTTATCTTGCCCGTAATCGCATCTGCAACGATATTGCCCGTGAAGCTTCCTATCTGTCCGACAAGAAGGATGGCGCTAACGCCTGCGCGGTGCTTAAGCCTGGACATGTCGATAACTGCGCCTACATTAAGCAGCACGATGACCTTGTCGTAATGATGGATAACAAAATCGAGCAACGAATCTTCTTCGTCTGTCAGATAGTAGTCACCCTTAGCAGGTGTCCTGTCTCTTCCTTCTGTCGAATCTCTGGAGATAACGAAGATAGCCGTATCGGTATCAGATTCAGCGGCATCCTCTTCTGTGATCTCAGGCAAGGCAGGAGCCTCGAATGCCATCTCAAAAAAGATATTGATCGGAGCTGTGTTGCGCTCTTTTGCGAGCCTGTCAACTTCTGCAAGATAGTCTGAAAGCTTAGCGTTGTAGATATCGTCATATCTGTCGAGCCAGCCCTTTGAAGAGACGTCAAAACCGGCTTCTTCAAGGCCTTCGCAGATATTCACATTAGTCCTGGTATTTACTTCTCCGGATCCGCCGCCGCCTTTAACAGTGTGTCTTGCACCATTGCCGAAAAGCGCTACTTTACCCGGATTTCTTATAGGAAGCGCGCCGTCATTCTCGAGGAGCACGAGACACTCACCCGCAAGTTCCTTGACGGTATTCATGTGTCTGATCTCCATATTGGTCATCTCATCGGTGGTCTTAGCGATAAAATCCATAAAGCGCTCCTTCCGTCGACGTGCAGACATAATACTGCTCACGAATCGAGATAAATTCCATCTTATTATATATTAAAAACCCGCGAGCGCAAAATTACATTCGTGTGATATATTCCGTCAAATACAAAGGTTTTCGGGAAAAAAAGGGAGCCTTAAGCTCCCTTGCAATGCCTTGTCAGATCATCTGAAATCCGCTAACGGTATCACCTGTCCGCCGTTCAGATAGTCGTAGTCATATATCTCATCTCCGCTGTAATACCGCATGTCAGCGGTCATATAGATCGCATATTTGAGCGTCGCTATTCCATCATCATCAAGGTCGATCCTTATCTTGATCTTGATAACATCCTGGTCGGTATTACTGTCCGAATACGGCGACTGGTCGCGCCGCACATATACCGCCAGATCGAATGACTTCTTATCCTCATTCGGATAGATCTTGATGTTCTCCAAAGGAGACTGGGAAGACAATGTGCAGAGACTGCTGATGCGCCCGAGATACTGTGTGCACTCGGGATCCTTGTAGACCGAGTATGAGAACTCATACTCATTCTCAGCTTCCGTATCGACAAAAAGACCAACCTTTGCGGGGTGATCAGTCATAGGTACGATGAGGACATAGTCAAGATACTGGACATCGCAGGTAATTGCGGAAAGACTCTGCTTGCAGACCTTCTCCTCTATAGAGGATGCATGCCACATCTTAGGCACTCCGTCTTCGTTGCCTGCGTAGATTCCGATATGGCTCCAGCAGTCATTTATATTATCGTTGTCCCAGAACATGATGTCGCCGGGCTGTGCGCCGACACTTTCCAGGTATTCCGCCCAGTCGCTGCTTCCCCAGCCTTCAACATATTTGCGGCTCGTAAGCGACTTGACTTCAGTGTTTACGTAGTGCTCGTAAAGCCATGTGACAGTAGTGCCGCCCGGTCTGTAAACGCCGTACTTATCGACGTAACTTCCGGCCTGTTTATGTTCTTCGTGATAATCGAATTTTGCCCAGTACTTTGTCCTGGTGCGCTCAAATTCATGTACTGTTCCGAACGTCATTCTCAATACGAGACTTACAAATCCGTCGCAGCCGAGATAGTGTTCAGCAGATCCGTAGTCATAAGTGATGCCGTCGAGTTCTTTACAGTTGCTCAGAACTTTTTTGACCAGATCCTCTTGACTCATAAAGCTGTCGGGATTGCCTGATCTTTCCTTGAACATGTCATAGAGAGTCGGGTAAAGATTATCGTCGGCTATTACCTTGTTGGGCTTCAGACCTGCGCCAACAATACCCGCGGCCAAACAGGCCACAGATAATAACGCTAATACCTTAACGGCATAGTTCCTTACTTTCTTAAAGCTCATTCAACCTCGCTTTTTCCCCAAAGGATATTTTAGCAAGGCAAAACGCATTAGTAAATCTTGTTTGACACTTCGAATAATACGGTTCTGTGACAAATGAGCGCGAAAAAATCTTATCTCTGGACTCTTCCTGATCCGTCGCCTTCAGCAAGTTTCCTGACTTCTTCAATGCTTACTCTGTTGAAATCTCCGTCGATCGTGTGCTTCAGGCAGCTTGCGGCAACAGCGAACTCCAGCGCCTCTTTATCGCCTGATAATTCATTAAGTCCGTAGATGAGTCCGCCCGCAAATGAGTCTCCTCCTCCGACGCGGTCAACGATGTCATACATCTCATATTTGCGGCTTACGATGAACTCTTCGCCGTTGTTAAGAGCTGCCGCCCAGAAGTTGATATCAGCACTCTTGGATTCCCTTAAAGTGATCGCGACTTTCTTAACATTCGGATACTGCTCAAGAAGGCTGTCACTAAGCCTTTTATAGTCTTCGCGGTCAAGAGAGCCGCCCGTGACATTGCTCTCACACTTTAATCCCAGAGATTTCTGGCAGTCCTCTTCATTGGCAATAATGATGTCTGAATATGAAGTGAGTTCCTTCATTACTTCCTTGGCATCAACACCGTATTTCCAGAGGTTCTTTCTGTAGTTAAGATCGAGAGATACCGTGATGCCGCGCTTTTTCGCTTCCTTGACGGCAATGATCGAAGCATCCTTCGTCTCTTCGGAGATCGCGGGCGTAATGCCTGAGATGTGAAGCCACTTTACGTCTTCATATATGGCATCCCAGTCGTAACCTTCGGGCTTAAAAAGTGAGAACGCGGAATAAGCCCTGTCGTAGATGACCTTGCTCGGACGCTGGTTCGCGCCTGTCTCGAGATAGTAGATACCCATCCTGCCTTCGCTTCTTATGATCTTGTCAGTACCGACATTGAATCTTCTGAGCTCGCCTATGGCAGCCTGTCCTATATCATTCGAGGGAATTACCGATAAGAACTCAGCGTTAAGACCGTAGTTTGCAAGCGATACAGCGACATTCGCTTCGCCGCCGCCGAAGGTCGCCTCAAGCGAAGGAGACTGCAGGAAGCGCTCTCTTCCCGGACTCTTAAGTCTTAACATCAATTCACCGAAAGTAAGATATTTGCTCATTTTCTTGTCTCCTCAATGATCTTTATTGCATTAGCTGACAATGCTGTTATTTTATCCCAGTCGTGGTTTGCGATGTCGTCTTTTTTGCACACCCAGCTTCCGCCTATTGCAGCGACAGCCTTGTTGGATATGAACTCATTAAGATTTGCTTCCGATACTCCGCCTGTCGGCAGGAACTTTATCTGACCGAACGGTGCGGACAGGGCTTTTATAGCCTTTATTCCGCCGAAAACATCTGCCGGGAAGAACTTGATAACATTAAGTCCCATTCCGATTGCCTTCATGATCTCAGTCGGCGTTACACAACCGGGGATCACAGGGATATCGTTATCCTGTGCCCATGCGACTACACCGGCATCAAGTCCCGGTGACACGATAAACTTAGCACCGCTCCCCACAGCTCTTACAGCCTGTTCTATGTTGATGACGGTACCTGCGCCGACAGTCATATCAGGAACTTCCCTGCTTATGACTGCGATAGCATCAGCTGCGCATTCCGTCCTGAACGTTATCTCCATGAAGTCGATCCCGCCTTTGAGCAAAGCCTTCGCGAGCGGCACCGCGTCTTCAACTTTATTCAATACAACTACCGGTACGATGCCGGTCTTACAAACCTTTTCAAAGAATGTCATAATATCACCTCGCAATGACTAACATTCTAGCATATTTCTAATTGCGATTAAAGCGAAAATAAGTTATTTTATAGGGGTCAAGCAACAAAAAGAGGTGCCACATGAAACTAATCAACGACAACTTCCTTCTGGAAAACAACACTGCCCTCGCGCTCTATAACGAATATGCCAAAGTTCTTCCGATAGTAGATTACCACTGTCACATCGAATCTTCGGAGATCGCTCATGATAAAAACTTCAAGAACATCACCGAGCTCTGGCTTGGCGGCGACCATTACAAATGGCGCCTCATGAGAGCCGCCGGTATCGATGAGAGTTTCATTACAGGTGACGCTTCAGATAAAGAGAAGTTCATGATGTGGGCAAAGGCCGTCGAATCAGCATTCGGCAATCCTCTTTACCACTGGACTAACCTCGAACTGGCAAGATACTTCGATATCAATGAACCTCTCACGAGTCTCAATGCCGAAAGCGTATGGGAGAAGACTAATGCAATGCTCTCATCAGGCGAACTCTCTGCAAGAAACATTATGAGAAAGTCAAACGTCGAGCTCATCTGCACGACTGACGATCCCTGTGATTCGCTTGTCTACCATGAACAGATAAAAGCATCCGGCTTCGAATCCAAAGTACTTCCTGCATTCAGGCCGGACAACATCGTCGATATCGAGAAGGATTCATTCTGCTCTTATGTCGATAAGCTTGAAGAAGTCTCCGGCATAAAGATCAATTCAGTTGAAGACCTTAAAAACGCACTGCTCACAAGGCTTGATCACTTTGAAGCGCACGGATGTAAGCTCTCAGACCACGGTTCAGAATACATCTGGTTTGGAGAGGGCTTAAGCGTTACTTCCGATGAGGTTTTCGCCAAGAAAATGACTTCGCCTGATACCAAATTAACTAAGGAAGAACTGACTGCATATAAAACTGACCTTATGCTGTTTTTCGCACGCGAATATGCTAAGCGCGGCTGGACTATGCAGCTGCATTTCGGTTGCAAGAGAAACGTCAATTCCGTCATGCTCGGGAAGGTCGGAATCAACTGCGGCTGCGACATAATCACCGGTGCTTTTGACTTCGTTACTCCACTCACCGGATATATGGATAAACTCAACAGCGAAGGGCTTCTTCCCAGGATGATCATCTACTCACTGAACCCCGTTGATAACACCGTCATCGACACGCTTTGCGGAGCTTATAACGACGGCAGCATTCCGGGCAAGATCTCGCACGGCGCAGCATGGTGGTTCAACGACAATCTCCTTGGTATGGAAGAGCAGCTTAAGTCTCTCTGCGCACAGAGTCCTCTGCCCTGCTTCATGGGCATGCTCACGGATTCAAGGTGTTTCCTGTCTTACACAAGGCACGAATACTTCAGAAGGATCTTCTGCAATTACCTTGGCACCGAAGTCGAGCGCGGCAGATTCCCTGATGATAAGCGCATCTTAAAGGACATCATCGAGAGAGTGTGCTATAAGAACGCGAGGGATATGCTGGTTCAGCGGTAATCTCTTAAAAACCCAACGGTCTTTTTTCATGGATTCGCAAAAAACGGAATTTGCGAAAAGGTTTTCCTTTGTGTAACAATGTTACACCTCATTAAACAACGCATAAAAAAGGCATCCCGGCTTTTACGCCGGAATGCCCTTTACTACTTAAATAAAGTCCGAGACTGATTACTTACCCTTATAGAGCTGAGCGTAGATATCTACAAGACCCTGTGAATTGAGGTCTTCGCAGGACTTAACATACTCATCCCACTTAGCATTAATGTCTTCCTGGCCTGTGATGAACTTCAACGTCCAGGAGTTAACGTTACTGATCAAAGGTGTAGCGATCAGGTTGATCTCCTCGTTCTGATCTGCGGTCGGAGCGATTCCGGGCGCGAGAGGAGGTGTGTCTCTGAACTCAGCATCACGGTTAACGTAATCTGCTACAGGAGCAATGAGGTTGTCTGTCATCTCTGCAACTGTGCCGCCGTACCAGAAGTTACCGCCTGCATAACCCCACTGGAGTCTGATGTCTGTCATAGAACCTTCTGCATCGTTGCCGTAGCCTAAACCACCGCAGCAGAAACCGTCCTTAAGAACCTTCTGACCGTCAACTACATCATAATGAACGCCTTCAACACCCCACTTTGTGAGATCGTATGCCTCATGAGAATAGAAGAGCCAGTCAACGAATCTGAGCATCTGGATGAAGCCGTCTTCGCCGAGATCATCGAGAGCCTTCTGTGAGATCATAACGCCGTTCTCAAGTCTCTCAGGAGCAACTGTAGAGTTGTTTGTTGTTCCTACAGGGATCGTGATTACATAGTTCTCAAAGTTGCCTGCACCGAGCTGTGCTGTCATGTTCTCTTCGTAGTTAGCCCACTGGCCCTGGTTGATAGACATGATAGCTGTCTTGCCGCTGTAGTACTTAGCTGTTGCCGTAGCATCGTCCTGTGTGAATGTCTCGGGATCGAGGATTCCTGCAGCTACGAAGCTGTTAGCTGTTGTTACGAACTGCTTAAAGTTGTCTGTCGTGGGTGAGAAGATATACTTGTCGGAAGCCTGGTCATATCTCATACCGTTTCCGATGTTCCATCCTGCATTTACTTCATAAGTAGAACCCATAACGCCGAGGAGGTTTCCTCCGCTGCCCTGGCCGGATTCGTTACCGCACCAGAGGTCGGACCAGATGTAGTCGCTCTCAGAGCACATACCCTGAGCTACCATGTACTTCTTAACCTTCTGGAGAGCATCGAGGAATTCAGCCCAGTCCCAGTCCTTCTGAAGCTCAATAACATCAACACCTGCTGCATCCCAGATATCCTTTCTGATAACGAAAGAATAGTTGATGAGGTTAGCTTCCTTCATGCCGGGGAGCTTATAGTACTTACCGTTAGCTCTTGTGATCGTCTTGATGTCGTCAGCAAGATTGTAAGTATTATAGAAGTCTGTGTAATAAGGCATCTTATCAACATAGTCGGAGATAGGAACGATAGCGCCGCCGTCAACGAAAGCGGAATCATCATAGATCTTCGGAATAATGTAAGCAGCATTTCCTGCATTGATATCGAGAGTGATATTGTCCATGTAGTCGCCGCTGTCGTAAGACTTGATGTCAAGAGTTACATTGGTTCTGTTTTCGATTTCCTTGAAAATGCCCTCCGTCTTCCATGTGTCTACCATCGGATACCAGGATGCATCACTGAAGAACATGGTGTAAGTAACGGGCTGATCCGCATGGAATGTCTTACCTAAACCATAAGTATAAGGCAAGTTTGCATCCGGATCCTCAGTTGTCTCGATCTGTTCCGGGATCGTTGTAGCTTCAGAGGAGGTCTCCTCTTCCGTATTCTTGTTGCATGCAACAAAGCCGGAAAGCATTGAGACAGCAAGACCGATACATGATAACTTTTTAAGTGTTGTCGTCTTCATAACTTGTTCCTTTCTTTTTCATTTTTCTATTGCCGTGGGTTACCCCTAAAGCACAAATCTGATTACTCTTTTACGCCGCCGAGCATCATGCCCTGGACGTAATATCTCTGAATGAACGGATATACACAGATGATCGGTAATACCGTAAGTACCATCGCACAGGATTTGATGTTTGCTGACATTTGTTCCGCATCGGGATCTGACGCACCCCCGCCACCTCTGATGATCGTCTGCAGGTAGTAAGCTACAGGCCACTTTTTCTTATCCTGGAGATAGAGCTTTGCGTTGAACCAGTTGTTCCAATACATAACCGCGTAGAACAAAGTCATTGTCGCAATGATAGGTGTGGACAAAGGTCTTGCGATATGCCAGAAGACACCAAACTTGTTAAGACCGTCGATCTCACCTGCTTCTTCGAGATCTTTCGGGATGCTCATAAAGAACGATCTCATGAGGATTACGTAGTATGTGCTGATGAGCATCGGGAGAATGAATCCCCACATCGTATCCTTGAGTTCGAGCTTTAACATCAAGACGTAGTTTGCGATAAGACCGCCGCCGAAATACATCGTAAAGATAACGAACGGAGACAGGAACCTGTTGATCTTAAGATTATTTTTCGAGAGCGGGTATGCAAGCATACACGAGAAGAAAAGCGATAATACAGTACCTATTACCGTATAAAGGATCGTGTTGCCGTAATACCTCAGGAACTCATATTTATTATGTTCTCCCTTTATTACGTAGATGTATGTATCAATATTGAAGCCTTTCGGAATAAGGCTCGTGTGACCTGCAATGATCGCTTCCTTTGATGAGAAAGACTGCGATACCAGATAAAGGAACGGATAGAGAGTAGCGAACGCTACCAGTATCATGATGATCGTATTTATTACTACGAAAACCTTATATCCTGTGGATTCCTTGATCTTGTTCTTGCGGTTATGAATATGGATCTCTTCCACTTTGAACTCAGGTGTTGATTTTTCAAGATTACTCATATCAGCACCTCCTTACCAAAGACTCGTCTTCGCGACTTTACGCGATACAACATTTGCGCATGTCAGAAGGATCAGGTTAATGAGTCCTTCAAAAAGTCCTACTGCAGTAGCGAAGTTCATGTTTCCTGACTCGACACCCATCTTGTATACGTATGTCGATACGATCTCGGATGTCTCTGCTGTCATAGGATTGCCAAGGAGATATACCTTCTCGAATGCACCGCCTGAACCTACAAGTCCGCCGATATCAAGGATAAGGAGCGTAGCGATAGTAGGAAGGATGCAGGGGATCGTAACGTGGAGAACCTTCTGGAAATGTGAAGCACCGTCAACAGTTGCTGCTTCATAAAGAGAAGGATTGATTCCGGTCATAGCTGCGAGGTAAAGTATCGTTCCCCATCCTAAGCTCTGCCATACGCCGGATGTAACGAAGATCGTTCTGAACCATTGAGCAAGTGAGATGAAGGGGATCTTCTCTCCGCCCCAGCTGGCGATCAAAGCATTGATAGGACCTGATGTTGATAAGAGTTCCTTGATCATGCCGCATACGATAACCATTGAGATGAAGTGAGGAAGATAAGATACTGTCTGTACGAATTTCTTCCAATGAAGATTTCTGATCTCGTTTATGAGCAAAGCGAAAATAAGTGTTAACGGGAATCTGACTATCAGATAGAGACCGTTAAGGATAAGAGTATTTGAAAATGCCTGCCAGAAAGGCTTGGAAGTAATGAACTGCTTAAAGTACTTAAGAGTCAGAGGGCCCGTACCGAAGATGCTTCCGCCAGAATTGTACTTACGGAAAGCAAGGATATTACCGAACATCGGAACGTATCTGAAGATCACATAATATATAACAGGCACAATGACCATAAGATAAAGCTGCCAGTTGACACGGAAATCCTTCAACGCTCTCTGGCGCCTGGTTATCTGCTTGGGAGACCATTCAGCTACCGCTTCATCCTGAACCTCTTCCAGGATTTCTTCCTGAAGTTCCTGCTGAATCTGTTCCTGATTCTCTTTCTTCTTACTCATCTTCAGATATCCCTCTTACGTTCTTGTCAACTAAAATTCTTACTCGTAACCGTACTTGTATACTTGTATGTTAGTTGGCTTGTTATGAGATTATCACCACATTTGTGATATGTCAATAGATTTATTCGGTCTGTAACAAGGACTCTTAGTGCAAAAAATCAGCGTCCCAAAACTGATGTTTTTGAGACGCTTTTTATGCTGTTTCAATGTATATATATATATTTATCAGAATTCCAGCGATGCTTTTGCAACATCTGCTCCGATTCCGCTCTTGTTCTGCGGATGAAGTTCATGTATCGGATCCGGGCACGGACTTCTCACTACTTTTACATTATCTATGTAGTTCGGTGCTTCATCCTGCAGTCTTTGTACTTCTCTCCAGCCTTCGGGAACTTCAGTCTCAAATGTCAGCGGATTGATGTAATCAGCGATCCTGATAATGATAGCCGGAACATCACCATACATCTCTCTCATCTTCTTAAACATGAGGATCATCTTCTTATCGTATCCTTCAGGCTCACCGGAATTAGACTCGCCCTGGCACCACCAGATCTGGGAGACTGCAAAATTCCGAAGAGGAATAAGTGCCGCATAATAAAGCGTAAGCGGTATCATCTGAGCAAGCTTGCCGGGAACAAAATCATCCAGCTTCTTCTCGGGCACCATCTTCCATGTTCCGGTAAGATCGATCTTACCGAACTCAGTCTCAAGGTAATAAGGATGTCCGGGAACAAATCCTCCCTTGCCTAATTCTATGATGAGTCTCGTGCTGATAATATTCTTGCCTGTCTTAAGTATCGATCCGTCGAAATAATATTTCCGTGGCGGGTACTGATACTCGGTACGTCCTACTTCAACACCGTTTACGTAAGTGACATCAGCATCAATAAGATCACCTAACTTCAGCAGGCACTGCCCTTCCGGAACAGTATCAAGCTCGAACTCTTTTACGAACCAGATGCTTCCCGAGAAACCGGTAACAACTATTCCGGGAAGTTCGACATCTTTTGCATCAGCCAAAGCTGCCTCGAGATCAAAATCCTTTACCACTGTATTGCCGCGCCACGTAATCGTGTTCTGCTCACATCTTGCAAGGTAATCCTTGATGGCGCCCTTGCCTCTATAAGGCGCGATATCTTCTTCCTTAGTACCACAAGCTTCGTTATCTTCTTCAGACATGTAGGCTTCAATAGTTGCACCGCCCTGCGCATTAAGGATAAGGCCGATCGGAACTCCGGTCTTCTCGTATATTCTTTTCGCTGCATAAAAACCGATGGCGCTGAAAGCATACTTGTCTTCACCGGTTGCTTTGATCCATTTGCCGTCGGGAAAGGCGCATATCGACTCTTCACCCTTTAACGGAAGTTCATAATCGGGAACCAGCTGGAACTGTCTTACTTCGGGATAGTCATTCGCTTCGATCTCGTCTTTATTAAGATCTACTGTTCTTACAACAGGAAGCTCCATATTCGACTGGCCTGCGAGCATAAAGACGTCACCTACGCAGACATCAGTAACTTCGATGGTATCGGTGCCTTCCACTTTAAGTGATTCACCGCGCGTTACATCAAAGGGAGGAAGGACAGCCTTGAACTTGCCATTCTCAACCACAGCAGTCTTAATGGTGCCGGCGAAAGTTACCTTGACCTCAGGTAAAACATTTTCCGTTCCTTCGATTATTATTTCCTTATTTCTCTGGAAAATCATTCCGTCTGAATAGATGCCGAGAAGCTTAGTTGCAGACATTTCCTTTACCGCCCTTCTTATGTAAACACTGAATATATTTACTTATATCACTAACGGATCTTTCCGCAAGTACTGTAAGTATAACACAAATTCTTGCCTTGCATACTAGTTGACAACTCGTTGTTTATTTCATTATACTGACACTACAAGGAGACGAGATCTGATGAAGAGTTCATTTGACAGAATGACATCGAGCTGGCTCTATAAGCTCACTGAATCAATAGGAAATGTGGTAATCATTTCCTGTCTGTTCCTGGCGTTCTGCATTCCTGTCGTGACGATCGGTGCGTCATGCTCTGCTCTTTACTACACCGTATACCGTAAATACAAAAAGAAGAGCACTACGATCTCAAAAGACTTCATGCACTCTTTGAAAGATAATCTCAAAAACGGAATTATCATTCATATTCTTTATATTGCTTACAGCGCAGCCGCAGGATTTAATATCTACTTTGCGCTTAACGGTTTTAACGGCATAAAGCTTCCGGCCTGGTATACTCTCGTTGCATTTATTCCGGTGATACCGGTCATATTCTCCCTGCCCTTCGTATATCCGCTTCTGTCGAGATTCAGAAACGGTATCAAAGGCACGATCACTAACAGCTTCACGCTTTGCATGATTTTCTTCCCGAAGTTTTTCCTCATCTGGTTTATAGAGATAATCGCATTAGGCATCAGCATCGTTTTCCCGCCGGCCGCACTTATCACACCGGTTGCTGCGACATATCTTGTTCAGATGATCACCGAGAAGGCTTTCGCCGCTGCTGTAAGAGTTGAGAAAGCCCGCGAAGAAAAAGAATCAGAACCTGAACTGAACGAAGAATTTATCGATGATGATTCCGAAGAAGATATATCTGAGGAAGAAACAGATGATACATCAGAAGATAACGGCACCGATACAATAAACGAGGAAGAAGATAATGCCTGAATCTTATCTAAACTACATTCAGCTGGGATTAGGTATCGCCGCTGCCGTCTTCATCTTTATCGGTATCTTTTTAAGCGTTAAAAAACTCAATCCCGAGAAATATGAGACCATTCCAATGAAGACAACGGTTATCTCAGTATGTCTCATACTCGTAGGTCTTTTCCTTTATACGGGCATGAAAACCTGCACCAACCTGACAGGCGTTACCGGAGAACAGTACGATGTCTGGGCTGTATATTTCGCGACTTTGGGCGAAGTAATAAAGCTGTTCGGTTTTGTCGCACTTATCCCTGTCATCTTCAGACTGTTTAAACCAAAGTCCGCAAAGAAACAGGAAGAAGAAACGGAAGACGTTGAAGGATCAGAAGAAAACTGATCTGCTTAAAAAAGTCAGCCGGGCTAAAACAACACTTAACCATTTATATGCATAAAAATGCATTAAATGAGCCCGCGGATTCATAACTTATCCCCTATTTTGCTATAGTTTGAGGGGTTTTTCTGATATTTGAATAGAGTTAACATTTCAATATGTCATAATCTATTGACAGCCTTCAAGCCTACTAGTATACTAGTTTACAGAATGAGACTCAGTATGGCTCGGGATTCTCTTTCAGACTTTGATTCAAGGGTAATAATTCATATGAAATTGGTGTTAAGGTGGTTTCCATACGGCGATGACAGTGTATCGCTGAAGCACATTAAGCAGGTTCCCGGCGTTAGCGGAGTCGCTACTCATCTTACCAGAATTCCCGTCGGCGATATCTGGACTATGGATGAGATCAATCTGGTCAAGAACGAGATCAATTCCTACGGCCTTGAGATGGAAGTCATTGAGAGCCTTAATATCCACGAAGACATTAAGAAGGGCTTGCCTACCAGAAATTTGTTCATCGACAATTACATTGCCTCGATGAAGAATCTTGCATCTGCCGGAGTTAAGTGCATCTGTTATAATTTCATGCCTGTTATGGACTGGTACAGGAGCAATCTTGCAAAAGAGCTTTCTGACGGCAGTACCGCTATGGCTTACAGCCATGATGAAGCTACCAAGCTCACCCTTGAAGCTATCACCTCTTCCATGATCGGCGGCTCTAATAACTTCAGCCTTCCCGGATGGGAGCCTGAGAGATTCGGTCAGATGGCTGAAGACATCAAGTTCTATCAGAATGTTTCCTCTGAAGAGTATTTTAAGAACATTAAGTATTTCCTCGATGCAGTCATTCCTGAAGCCGAGGAACTCGATATTAATTTCGCGGTGCATCCGGATGATCCGCCGTTCCCGCTTTTCAACCTGCCCAAGGTGGTTAACAGCAAGGAGTCGATCGAGAAGTATCTTAATCTCAACACTTCAAAGCGCAACGGTCTTACGCTCTGCACAGGCAGTCTCGGCGCAGGCATTCATAATGATGTTGTTGATATCGCGAAAACATTCACTCCAAAAGGCAAAGTTCATTTCGTACACTTGAGAAATGTAAAGCACGAGTCAGAGACAGATTTCCACGAGTCAGCTCACCTGTCATCTGAAGGCGATCTCGATATGTTTGCAATTGTTAAGGCACTTTACGATAACGGATTCGACGGTTACATCCGTCCTGATCACGGCCGCATGATATGGGGTGAAGAAGGCAGACCAGGCTATGGTCTTTACGACAGGGCGCTGGGCGCGACATATATTAACGGTTTATGGGAAGCCGTAAGTAAATTAAGTAAGTAATTTTTTGTATTCATAGAGCACTCCTCCCGCAAAACCGATAATCTTATATATCCTTATAAGGTTATCGGTTTTGTCTGAAATCAGGCAAGCTCACGAAGAAAGGAACTTGAGCATGGATCTTTCTAAAACCAATCTTAAGAACACCGAATTCTGGGACAGCATAAATGTTGTCCTTCCTAAGTACGACATTGATAAAGTCATTGCCAACACGACTGCTAATCCGACCTGGCTTCATGTAGGAGGCGGAAATATCTTCAGGGCATTCATCGCAAGGATCAATCAAAGGCTCCTCAATCAGGGACTTGCTGATACCGGCATCATCGTATGCGGCACCCAGGATTATGAGAACTTCGAGAAGATCTATAAGCCTTTCGATAATCTCACGATCATCTGCGACCTTAAATCCGATGGCAATACAGGTTATGAGATCATCGGCAATATCACTGAAGCAGTTCCCGCAAACTACGATAACGAAGAGAATATAAAAAGATTAAACGAGATCGTTACTAACCCTTCCCTTCAGATTATTTCTTTCACGATCACGGAGAAGGGCTACGCATTAAGAGATGCTGACGGCAAGCTTTTCGCGCAGGCCGTGGAAGATATGGAGAACGGACCTGCACATCCTGTTACATGTATGGGATTTATCGCATCTGCTCTCTATGAAAGATTCAAAGCAGGAAAATTCCCTCTGGCGCTGGTCAGCATGGATAACTGCAGCCATAACGGAGATAAGCTTAAGACATCAGTTTTAGAGATAATCGGTGCCTGGACTGATAAGGGCCTTGTGGATGGTGCCTTCAAAGATTATGTAGATGATCCGACCCTTGTAGCATTCCCATGGACCATGATCGATAAGATAACACCCAGGCCTTCAGACGAGATACTGAACCAGCTTACCTTTCTGGGCATCGATAATCTCAAGAGCGTCAAAACCACAACCGGAGTTTACGCTGCTCCTTTTGTCAATGCTGAAGTCCCGGAATACCTGGTCGTTGAAGACCTCTTCCCTAACGGCAGACCTGACCTCGCTAAAGGCGGCGTGATCTTAACTGACAGGGATACGGTAGACAAGGCTGAGAGAATGAAGGTAACTGCTTGTCTCAATCCTTTGCATACGGCGCTCGCGATCTTCGGATGCCTTTTAGGCTTTACAAAGATCTCAGACGAGATGAATGACGAAGACTTAAAGAAGCTTGTTACGACCATGGGCTATAACGAATGTCTCCCTGTCGTTTGCGACCCTAAGATCCTTAACCCCGAGGCTTTCCTTAAAGAAGTATTGGAAGAGAGATTCCCTAATCCTTTCCTGCCTGACACACCTCAAAGGATCGCTACTGACACAAGCCAAAAGCTTCCTATCAGATACGGGATCACGATCAATTCTTATGTTAATGATGCGCCCGAAAAGATCCCTTCATTAAAGCTCATCCCGCTCGTTATCGCAGGGTGGCTCAGATATCTTCTCGCAGTAGATGATAATGGAAATGCTTTTGAATTAAGCTCAGATCCGCTGGCTGAATTCTTCCGGAATGAGCTAAAAAAAGCAGGCATTTCCTTCGGCATGACTGACAGCGTTAAGGGTAAGCTCACTTCTATCCTTGCCAACGAGACAGTATTCGGATCAGATCTCAATAAGGCAGGCTTAACCCCTGCTATCGAGTGCTATCTGGATAAGCTCATCAAGGAGACAGGTGCTGTCAGAAAAACGCTTCACGAAGCTGTTGCTAATTAGTATGTAAGTTGTAGACATAAATTATCTTTTATGTTAGTTTTTTTATAGATTTCGATTAAAGGGGATTTCTATAATGATCATTACGCCAAAGAAAACATTTGAACCTAACCGCGAATATGCTTTCCGCATTGTAAAAGACAACATCATCAATATGGAGATCAAGCCCGGCAGCCTTATCGGCGAGCAGGAGATCGCAACCCAGCTCGGAATCTCAAGAACGCCCGTTCACGAGGCTTTCTTAGAGTTATCAAAATCCAAGATCGTCAACATCCTTCCCCAGAAGGGCTGCAGTGTCTCACTCATTGACTACGAGCTCATCAAGGAATCACGTTTCCTCCGTATCGCAGTCGAGACAGCACTCATCAAGGAAGCATGCGACGTCGCTACAGAAGAAGATATCCAGAAGCTCTATGCAAACATCAAGCTCCAGCAGTTCTATCTCGAGAACGATCCTCCGAAGTTCCTGGATCTCGACAACGAATTCCATAAGAATATCTATGTCGCCTGCAACAAGATGCAGTGCTTCTACATGGTAGGCCTCATGAGCCTTCACTTTGACCGCGTAAGATCTTTGTCCCTCAAGACCATCAAGGACCAGAAGCTCGTATCAGACCATAAGGCAATCGCTGATGCTATCGCAGCTCACGACAAGGACGCCGCAGAAGCAGCTTTCTCAAAGCACATGTCCAGATTCGATCTTGACTGGGACATCATCAAGAAAGAATACAGCGAGTACATCACCGAATGATAACTGCGTTTTAAATGATTAAAGCCGCCTATCAGGGCGGCTTTTTAGGAGTCTATTATGGGAGCAGTGATTATGTTGCTTTCATTTGAATTGCTTCTGTCTCCGTGATGGAGCAGTTGCCTTCGAGGTCCTCGTAGATGTAGAGGATGACATAGGATGCAGGTGTATCAAGGCCTGAAGTGGACGGTGTAGCCTTGCAGAGGATCGCGTGGTTAGTGCCGGCTACGACCTGAGAGCCGACATAAACGACAGGCTCATAGGTCTCGCCTGTGATAGTCTCAGTGGCCTTAGCCATGACAGCTTCGATCTCAGGTGTGATCTCAGTGGATTCGGCATATGCCCAACTGCCGACCATATTATCGTCTGCGTTCTCGGTGCCGGGAAGGACTAAGCGTTCATCCTTAAGGAAGGATGCCTTGCCGGAAATATCTACTTTAATATATGTGATGACCAGTGAATTCATCGCATTTGCAGCAATGACATTGGGCTGGCATACGAGGCAGTAATTGGTGCCTCCGAAAACCATTGTTCCGAGACATGCAACGGGTTCATAAAAATACCCGTCGATCTCACCTATAGCCTCATCGAAATAACCCTTGATCTCAGGTGTGATCTCTGTAGATTCTGATGCGACCCACATACCTAAGTTGCTCTGCGTTGTCTCTTCGCTCTGTGTAGTTTCTGCATTTGCATTAGAGCTTCCCTTCTGCTCTGTCTTGCATGCCGTAAGGCCGCATGCAAAAATCGTTGCCGTAAGTCCTAATGCCAAAAGCTTTGTCGTAAAGTTCTTCATTTTATTACTCCATTCATTTTCGTTTTGGTTTATGCCATTAATACAGACATCCAATCAAAAATGTTGCACTGCCGGCGAAGAGTAATTATATCAAAACCCCGAAGACATATATTCTCCGGGGTCTGAGAAACAAATAATTTAAAAGGCTTTATCTGTTCTTTTTCTTAGCCTTCTTCTCAAGATACATGGCCTTGTCAGCCTTCTTCATGCAGTCGGTGACGCCGTGCCAATCCGTAAGATCGCATGTTCCGATACTGGAGCTTAATTCGAACTGGTATTTGCCGGACAAATTGACTTCACGGATGTTGTTGCGGACGTTCCTGATGAACTTGCCGAGTCTACCGGGATCAGAAAGGAAAATAACTGCTTCGAATTCGTCGCCGCCCATTCTGGCTACAAACTCTCCCGGATTAAGAGCACTCTCGATCGCGTTAGCGGTCTCCTTGATCGCTTCATCACCGGCATTGTGGCCGAAATTGTCGTTAATGAACTTCAGTTCATCCATATCGATAGACGCGACGGCACATGCTTTGATCATCTTGCCCTCGTCATTGAACAGCTCGGAGATGTGCTTCTCGAAGCCGCGTCTGTTAAGTGTACCCGTAAGAGGATCCTTGATATAAAGACTCATGACATCGGCGATACCGAAGAGCTTGCTGTAAAGCTCGAGCTTATTTATGTTCTGGCCGGCCTGCGAGAGAATATATTCGATCTTGAAGTTAATGAAGTTTGCCACATCAGTGTCAACAACAAAAAGCGCATAGCCGTATACTTCGTTCTTATAAGCCAGAGGCAGATAAATGCGTGTTCCGCGCTCGTCGTTTTCGAGCCCCTGAGGAAGAAGTATATCATTTGAGAACGTAACATCCTTGATGTGGTCTTCTCCCTGATCAGAATAGTAACCGACGAGCACTCTGTCGTTCTCTCTGTACTGAACCAGGTAAACCGATAGGATACTGTCTATGGTCCTGAACTGGTCAAGCGTGACCTGGATCGATGTCTCCTTCGTGAGGGCACCCTCGAAAAGAGCATTTATGACAACAAACTCTCTTCTGTCATCCATCGACACGGAAGATGCAACATTCTGAAGGCAGAGGGACTTATAGATATCTCTCTCGACTACCAGATCACCTGTGCTCTCGCGCAGAATAAGGTTACCGGGCACATAGATATTAAGATCCCGCTTCTTGCCGTTGGCAGCATCTTCAAGGACCTGCATTGCAATGTCAACGAAGGTCTCGTTGGAGATCTCGATCGTGGTCATTGAAGGGATATGGTCTCTGGCTTCGTAAGTATTGTCGACACCGCTGATCATGGTGTCACCGGGGATCTGGTAACCTCTCTGAATCAGTTCGTTACAAAGCGCGATCGCCTCGTAGTCATTCGAACAGATTATCGCTTCAGGAAGCGTGCCGTCAGGCTTAATGAAGCAGTCAGCCATCTCAGGACCCTGGGTGATCCAGTAATTGCCGTGGTATATCATGTCCTCACGGATCTCGTGGCCTGCTTCCTGCATGGCCTTCTCGAAGCCCTCGCGTCTCTCGTAGGAATCTTCAAGCTCATCCATTCCGGTTACAAAACCGATATCATCAGTCTTGCACTTTGAGATGACATGCTTTGCGACTTCATACATGAGCGCTCTGTTATCAGGGATGATGTTGTAGAAACCCGGAATGGCTGCTCTGATGCAAACCACCGGAGGAGCTTCCATATCATCTAAAAGATCTTCGACCAAGTCCTTGCCGAGATCTTCATGGATAAGCGTATCGTAGCAGAGGATGATGCCGTCATAGTCGTGGACGTTGGGGAGAGTCAGGATACTCTTTAATCCGTTGACGTGGAGAGGATTGCTCGTGGTAACCGAGCACATGCCGAACACATCGATCCTATGCCCCTTTTCCTGAGCATAGTAATCAAGGTGTCTTATGATGGACAGGGAAAAGTCCCTGTACATATCTCCGATAAACGCGCATATCTTCATGGGGATATTATACTCCCCTGAAACAGGAGTGCAAAAATATTTAAGAAATCTTCAGCTGAAATAATTACCTCATCGCGCCGCGCTCGGCCTTCTCTTTGTAGAGCGCTTCGTCAGCCTGGGCAAGTGCTACCTGGAATGTGTCGAGCTCACCATTGTAACAGGCGTAACCGATGCAGGCCGAGAGCTCATACTTCGCACCTGCTTCATCATTCATGCGGATCAGCGTGGACTTGATCCTGCTGCACAGTTCTTTGATAAGCTCCTCATTATCGGTCTTGGCGATGATGATGAATTCGTCTCCGCCGTACCTTGCGATGAATGTCTTATAGGTGTTGTCGGCACAGGATACCTTGAGAGCGTCTGCTGTTCTTTTAAGCGCATTGTCGCCTTCAACATGACCGTGCTGGTCATTGATCTGCTTAAACTTGTTGAGATCGATCATGAGCACGTAATGTGTCATCCTGTCGGTATTCTGCTTCATTGCTTCACTTGCGACAAATCTCTTAAGCTGCGTTCTGTTGTTAAGACGTGTCAGCTCATCGATCGATACCTGGTCATTAAGCGAGATGATATAGACATAGAGCATCATGATCGCACAGCCGAAGCAGAAGATCGGGGCTGCAAGCCACAGTGTCTGCCAGATACCGAACACCGTAAGTATCACCGGATAGATCGCGCACACCAGGTACTGGGTCCTGACAGCATAGTTCTCTTTTTTGAATGCTCTTATGGCAGATCTGACAGCGCTGATACAAATGTACAAAGCCGGCACCGCCAGGAAAAAGATGTAGTACAGAGGTGTTAACGTTTTGTCCTCGGTTATAATGCTTCCTGGAGCAATCAGTAACAGTGCCAGCATAACAACCGGATTTACCATCGCAGGGACCAGGACAAGCATGCGCTTTTTGTATGAAGTAATGTATTGCTCACCTTGCGAGAGCTCAACATATACGAACCACAATCCCGTAATGGCACAAAGCAGAAGTGCATTCGTGAAATTAGCTGCCGCTGCTGAAAATCTTGTATAAGGAATAATGTCCGCAAGAATAAGCACCCATGCTATGTCACTAATAAAATACAGCATGTGGCTAATAGTAATGTTGACGAATATCACCTGCTTAGTCTGTCTGCCGACAGATCCCATCTCTCTTATAAGCATCATTCCGAAAATGATGATGCAGACGATATTGGCCTCTACATAATAAAACGTATAGTCCAGTTGCATACCGGAATTATATCACGGATTTTTTATGTTTTGAAAACACTGAAAGGTGTTAATGTCTGTTATCTCTTTTTATTCTTGGATGCTGTAGCCTGATAGCTCACATCTATCAACTCGAAAACCTTCTCATCTGCGACCGTCCCATCCAGCAAAACGGTTATCCAGTGTCTCTTGTTCATGTGATATGAAGGCATTATTCCGTCTTCGTGGCACAGCATGTCATGAAGCATCGGATCGTTGATCTTCAGATTCATGCAGTCTACCGGTTCATCGCCCTCAAGACCAAGTCTGTCTCTTCTTACAAGCATTATGAGGGCAAACCATTTTCGATTATCTCTGTGCCTGAAGACACCGGAAACAAGATCTCCCTCCCATGGAAAATCCGGCTCAACTCCGTATTGGTTATTGATGTGATCTATTACTGTTTGGCGGTTCATAGGCTTTTACATCAGTCTCTTATAAACATCCAGCAAGCTTTCTATCTGGTACTTAAGAAGCCATGCAGCATTGCTGTATTCCACTTCTTCTTTCAGAACAGAAATAAGTTCAGGGAAATACATTTCAGTCTCCTTGATCATGCGGTAGATCCTGTCACGGCTTAGAGCCCACGACATAGTCGTTATATTATTGCAGCGGTCAATGCACTTCACCAGAGCTGCCTTGGGATTGGAGGCGATCTTGGAATAGTATTCACGCATTATCTCATCGCGGTTTTCAGGTGTTGTCTTGCAGTGTGTAAGAAGTCTTACGAGTTCTTTGGTCTCATCGTTTACAGGCAGTTCTTCATAAGTAACGCCGCAGTCCTCCACGACATCGTGCAGCAGACATGCGGCGATAATTGCATCATCAGTTATGTTCATTGAAAGGGCATGACACGCTAGGTTCAAAGGGTGGTAAATGTACGGGATATCAGACTTCTTGCGCTTTTGGCCCATGTGCGCTTCCGTAGCATAAGTAACGGCTTTAAGAGTATTTGTCAGGCCAAGATTTTTAGCAGTGGTCTTCACATAAGTCTTCATGTGTTCCCAGTTGTAGATCGCTTTCTTGGTAGCAAAGACACTTTGCTTCTCTTCGACTAATGCAGAAACGGACACATCGAATAACTCTGCAAGCTTAATCAGTTTCTCGGTATCGGGCTTGTACTCATCGCGCTCCCAGGAAGACACGGCTTGAAAAGTGATCCCGATCTTATCGGCTATCTGTTCTTGGGTAAGACCTCGCTCTTCACGAAGCTGCTTGATATTTGTTCCTAAACTCATAAGTGCCCCTCCTTAATCGTTATAGCCTTCTGTATCTCCGATAATGCCCCACTCCGGATCCACGCTGCAAAGCGATGCCTTAGGATTTACCTTGCGTGCCCTTGCAAGTTCATCAACCATGTTGTTGAAGATCTGCCTTTCGCGTTCGTTTTGAATAGGCGGTTCGAGCTCTGTTACCGGTCTGCTGTCATTAATGAGGCCGATGAATTGGTTCCATCTTCTCGTCGTCATCGTATCTTCCATATGTCTCACCTCCTTCAGCCTTAGAATAGAGGATCGCACATCAATATTTTAGCGAGCGGGAATTGAAGTTTCAACGAATAATTCAAGTTGTACTTGAGTTAATATCCGGACACTTTCTTAATGTATAATTCAATCAAATCACTTATCAGGAGGGCACATGAAGATCGTCGTCGCAATGGATTCATTCAAAGGCAGTCTCACTTCTTTGGAAGCGGGCAATGCCGTCCGCGAAGGCATCCTGGCATCCTGCCCTTCAGCTGAAGTTGCAGTTATCCCTCTCGCTGACGGCGGTGAAGGAACTGTCGATGCGATAGCGCCATATATTCACGGCATCACGAAAACCATAACCGTCACGGGACCTCTTGGCACACCTGTTGATGCGGATTATATTTTCGAGCCGGACAGCAAGACTGCGTACATCGAGATGGCAAAAGCATCCGGCCTGACACTCGTTAAAACGGAAGAACGCGACCCTTATCTTGCTACCACTTTCGGAACTGGTGAGCTCATAAAAGACGCAATCGGCAACGGCGCAGAAAAGCTTGTTATCTGCATAGGCGGGAGCGCCACAAATGACGGCGGCGCAGGAATGCTTCAGGCACTTGGAGCAAAGCTTACGGATAAAGACGGCAACGATATCCGTACAGGCTGTGCCGGACTTAAAGATCTGGCAGCGGCCGATCTCTCAGGCCTCACAGGAAAAGGTCTTGATATAACAATCGCAAGCGACGTTACTAATCCTCTCTGCGGACCTGACGGCGCGAGCCATGTTTACGGACCTCAGAAAGGTGCGGCTTATGAAGAAGCGGAAGAGATGGATGGCTGGTTAAAACATTTCGCTGAGATCTCAGGATTTGATCCATATGAGAAAGGCACCGGCGCTGCAGGCGGAATGAGCTTCGCTCTTAAGAATTTCCTTGGAGCAAATATCCGTTCCGGTGCTGACATCGTGACGGAGATCACGGGCGCGGAACCGCTTATCAAAGAGTGCGATATCGTCATCACCGGCGAAGGCAGAATGGACAGCCAGACAGTTAACGGCAAAGCACCTTTCAAGATACTTCAGCTTGGGCAAAAACACGGCAGGCGCGTGATCGGAATAACCGGTATCTTGGGTGGCGGTTACGAGGAATGTCTCGAAGCAGGATTTGAAAGGATCGTACCTCTCATAACTCCCACAATGGATACTACAAAAGCCATCCAAAGCGTGATAGAAACGACCCGGACCCTGTTCGAGAATTATCTTACGGAGGTGCCCACATGAAGATACTCGTTATCAGCTCATCACTTAAGCAGGAACATATAGATAAGATAAGCAGGATCGCAGAAAGCCACGGTGCCGAAGTATGCTTCACGGAATCTGAAGACAAGCTTCCTACAGGCTTTGAAGAGCCTGACATCATATACGGATTCGGCATGAATATCGCTAAAACTAACAAGAACCTTAAGTGGCTCTGCGTGCCTTCGGCAGGTGTTGATTATCTGATGAAGCCGGATGTCTTTGCTAACGATAACTGCATACTCAGCAACTCTTCAGGCTCTTATGGTGTAACGATCGCAGAGCATATAATCACTGTCGCTCTCATGATGATGCGCCGTCTCACTTCTTACTACGGAGCAGCTCTTGAAGGCAGATGGGAGACTACGCATTGGTCGCAGAGCTCTCTCAAAGATTCGAGGATCACGTTGCTCGGCACTGGCGATATCGGCACGTCTTTTGCAAGAAGGGCGCGTGCCTTCGAGCCAGATAAAATCATCGGTGTAAGCAGATCCGGTATGAGTAATGATCCTTCCTACGATGCCATGTATAAGATAGATTCGCTCGATGATGTCCTTCCCGGGACTGACCTTCTTGTAATGAGTCTTCCTTCTACTCCGGAGACAAATGATATTCTTAACCGCGACCGCATTTTTGCGATGCCCGAAGGTTCTTATGTGGTCAATGTGGGCCGCGGAAATGCCATTGATGAAGACGCCTTATTTGATGCGCTTGAGTGCGGTCATCTGGCAGGTGCGGCGCTCGATGTCTTTAAGACTGAGCCGCTGCCTTCTGACAGCAGACTTTGGAAGACAAAGAACCTTCTCATCACGCCTCACATCGCAGGCAATCTTACGCTCGGTTACACGCTCGAAAAGAACGTCGACATGTTCACTGAAGACTTAAACAATTTCCTTGAAGGCCGCCCTCTGAAATATGAGGTCGACAGGAAGAAAGGATACTGAAACCAAAGGGGCCTTTTTCGTGTGTTTCGCGGCAGTGACGAAAAGTGACACGTATTGATGCTGAAACGTGTCACTTCCCGGCAATATCTGCGGAAGTGACGAAAACTGACACAAAACCCGGTGGAAACGTGTCATTCCCCGTCACTGTTCTTTCGCGCCCGCAACCAGACAAAAAAGAGGTTGCCTCAATTGAGACAACCCCTTCTTCACTTATGTAATTGTTCCTTATCTCCATCAGCCTTCGATGGCTATGGTATTGTTGCCGGGCAGCTCCTTTAATTCCTTCTTCGGGATAAAGAGCTTGAGGACGCCGTCTTCGTACTTGGCTTTGACATCTTCTGTCTTGACGCCCTCACCTACGTAGAAGCTCCTCTGCATTGAGCCAGCATATCTCTCCTGACGGATGATCTTGCCGTGCTTGTCTTTCTTTTCCTGATCGTGACCCTTTGAGGCACTGATGGTCATGTAACCGTCTTCGAGCTTAACGTTGATCTGGTCTTTCTTGAATCCCGGAAGATTCATCTCGAGCTCATAATCGGTATCTGTCTCGTTAACGTCGGTTGCCATCATGGAACGTGCGTGCTTACCGTAAAGGCGCTTATCGATGTTCGCAAGCTCGCGTGTCGGGAAACCCCATAAATCATCAAATAAATCTTCTCCAAATAATCCGGACATCAACATAATAATCATCTCCTTTGATCGTTGTTATCCGAGCATTAGAGCGGAGGTCTGATCTATTGATCTTCGTTCCTTTGTTCCACCTCCGATTATAGTCCGCGAATTAGCACTGTCAATGCGAGAGTGCTAATTCTTCTGAACAATTTTGCTGATTCTTTTTGTGCAGATTTTAACGCGCCGCTTTTTGGGAGCGGGACTATAATGATGGGGGATCGCAATCCTTTCCCGAAAAACTCGAAAATAACACCGTCCCGGGATCATTTCCGATACCCGGGACGGTTTATATACGATTATTTAATACGTAACAATGTTACCTTAGCTCTTATGCCTTGGAAATTCATGCGCCCATCATTGCGCAAGCTTCTTCGACTGTTGCAGCCTGGTCATTCTCGATCAATTCGATGATCTTTGTGATCTGGGGAATCGTGCGGTATTCCTTGGGAACGAGCTGTTCATACTTATACATCTCGTTGATGTCTTCCTGATACATATCGATCATCTTCTGGTTCTTAAGGCCTTCTCTGTACTTCTCAGTCTTCTGCATATTCATGTAGTCAGCGTTCTTATTGAAGTCGTCTCTCTTTCTTCTTGAGATCTTAAGACCGATGAGGATTACTCCGAGGCAAACGACCAAGCCTACGATGACACCGCCGAAGATCGTATCAGCCATCTCTTTTTGAGTTATAGCATACTGTGATGAAGACAAAGCATAGCTGCCTTTGGCATAAACTGAATTGACAGCGATAATGCAAGAGATAACAGTGATGAGGATATACGAACCTATGCCGCCAACCAGGAAGGGCCAGAAGAACTTCATCAATGACCTCTTCTTATAGTCTGAAGACTCATACATCGGGAATTCGCTCTGAGGCCTGATGTACCTCTTAAGCTCCTCCGTCTCACCCATGAGCTCCTTGTATCTCTCGAGCTTAGAGATCAGAACGGTCTTCGGTGATTCAGACGTGTCGCTGAAGTCCCGGGGCTTCATTCCGCACTTGGGACAAGCCGATGCCAGAGGATTCATCAGTGCGCCGCAAAATCTGCAATATTCCATATGCAACCTCCTAAAAGATCTACCCTTATTTCTTTAGAAAAAACCTGCGCTTTTAGGCACAGGCTTCCTCAATCGATTAAATAATACAATAATAAATATTTCTTTACAACAATTATTCCCAGCAGACCTTGTTCCTGCCCGTTTCTTTCGCGGTGTAAAGCTTTTCATCTGCTGCGCTGATATTATCTTCGATCGTTTTCGCAGGATCGAAAAGGCTACAACCGAAGCTCATCGTACACCTTATCACGGTACCGTCAGCATCGATATCAGATTCCATGAGTTTAAGCCTCATAGCTTCAGCCTTCTTCACTGCGCCATCAAGATCCGTATCACGCATTACCATTACGAATTCCTCGCCGCCCCATCTGTAAAGGCTGTCGTTCTCGCCGCATGAGGATTCAAGAAGATTCGATGTAAATCTCAGTACATCATCGCCGGCATTATGTCCGTATGTATCGTTGACGTTCTTAAACTTATCGATGTCACTGATAAAGACAGACATGATCTTGCCGGAACCGGGAATAAGGTAGTCCTTATACTTGCCTCCGAAATCGTAATAGAAACCCATTCTGTTCTTAAGACCGGTGAGCTTATCGTGGTGAGAGTCTTCAAGGAATGTCTCAGACTCTAACGCGATGCCGCATATAAGCGCTGCGAGCGAGAGTTTCTTGACGTCAGATTCAGCGTCAAAACCCCTGTCGGCTTTCTTGTTGATGAGCTGCAAAGCACCGATAAAGTTGCCGTTGATATCAGCTACAGGAAGCACCATTACAGACTTGGTCTTATATCCTGTCTGGATATCGATCTCGTGGTTAAAATCAGGATCGTTATACGGATCGTTCGTGATGAGGGTTTTCTGTAATTTCAGTGCCTTTCCGACAAGACCGGACTTATCGGATATAACGAGCTTATCAACGTCCGTAGCAGACATTGTCCAGAGCTGCTTCTTCCTCTTATCCCACTTCCAGAAGCTTGCTCTGTCAGCGTCGACGATCGTTTTCGCGAGGTCGGTAAGATAAGAGAACAGGAGATTGTGATCATCACTGCCGTTCATGCACATATCTTTGTAAAGGCTGTCAGTGATCTCAAGTATCGTATTAAGGATCGTGGAATTATCGCCCAGGATGACCTCACTTACGAGAGGCGCAGGCTTAACATCAATATCACTCACCTTCTCCATGATCTTCTTCTCATCGTCCATGTGCATGAGGTAGACCTTAACGCCCTTTGCAATGTATTCTTCGAGCTTAGGGATAAGACTTTCATAGTAAAGATGCACATTGGAGCGGTGCGCTGAGATCTCGATATAAAGGTATGTGCCTTCAGCCAAGTATTTCTCGTAAGGCTTAACAATATTCGTATCACCTGTATAGACGACATTGTTGCCCTGGAGCTTCAGGTTGTAGCCGAAGCACTTGCCCTCAAGTTCAGGCGAATGCTTGGTGGGAATAGAGCAAATAAACCATGGCTTATTAAGCTCTTCGCAGGAGATAAGCTCATACCAGAAGTCATTGCAGCCCTCAAGCCTGGAGAGATAAAACTTGATATCCTTCCTAACTTCTTCACTGGGAGCGACGATGGTAACGGGAATATTCACGAGGAAATAAAGATAATCAACAAGGAGGCCGATGCCGCTTATGTGGTCGCCGTGAGTATGCGTTACAAGGATATAGATATGCTTATAGTTTGTGAGATCCCACTTCTTAAGAATATCGAAAGTATCCATAGGACAATCGACAAGAATAAGGTCGTTATTGTCCTCAAAGTAAGCACTGTTCTGCTGATCAGAGAACGCAGAGCCTCTGCCGAAGAAAGTCAGCATCTTTATTCCTCCTTCTCAGAACCTTGAGCAGGTCCGATAAGTCTCAATATCTCGAATCCGTCCGCCTTACCCTTGAGCTTGATGGGGTGATCCAAAGGTTCGAACTTCATTCTTCCCTCAAGCCTGTCAGCGCAGGAACGGCTGATATATACTGTGCCGCCGGGAGCATTGGCCTCAAGTCTTGCAGACGTGTTGACCGTATCACCGATGGCCGTGTAATCCATTCGCTTCTCAGAGCCCATGTTGCCTACGACCGCAGGACCGTAATTGATGCCGACGCCGACATTGAGCTCCTCACCGATCTCCTCTTTAAGCTCTGCTGAGATCTTTTTCGCGCCCTCAACAATACCGAGAGCAGTAACAGCGGCATGGTATACCGGATCGTCGTCATCAATGGGCGCGCCCCAGAAGGCCATCATGGCATCGCCGACGAACTTGTCGACAGTGCCCTTGGTGTCATCAACGCATGCGCTCGCCATCGTCAGATATCTGTTGAGGATCTTAACGACCACCTCAGGCGAGAGTCTTTCTGACATCGTCGTAAAGCCTCTGACATCAACGAAAAGCACCGCGATATCGACAGTCTTGCCGCCGAGCTTCAACGCGTCCGTACCTTCCTTCAGGATCTCGCCTACGATATTAGGAGCAACGTATCTCTCGAAAGTCTTGGTAACGCTCTGCTTCGCGATAGCGGCGCGGATATAATTGGACGCGACGCTTACCACGAACAGTACGAAAAGTCCCAACGGGATCCACAACACGTGCGTTATGTAACCCATTGAGTAGAGCATCATTGAGCATCCGATCGCTGCGGCCTCACAGATTATCAGTGCGGGCACAGCGAAAAGAAGTCTTCTGTTATTGCAGAAAAGGAAGAAGGCAAAACATACGAGGAACAATACGCAAAGCTGGATAAAACCAGGCGCTTCCACCTTGTAGTTGCCTGCCAGAAGACACTGGATAACGTTGGCCTGATACTCGACGCCATACATCATCTCGCCTCTCTCGATCGGTGTGAAATAAGCATCCTGAAGTCCGGGTGCATATGGTCCGATAAGAACGATCTTTCCTGCGTAATAAGATGAAGGGACTTCACCGTTGATCAGTTTGCTTATGGAGATGCCGTCATAATAATCCGAAGGACCGCCTGTATATGAGACAAAGAAACGGCCTCTGCTGTCAACAGGAGGATTCTCTATGGTCATGCCCTTAGTTTTAGCGTAGGCAGAAGCAGTCTCATAAGCCATTGAATAAACGCGTCTTCCGCCATCGCCTTCAGGCTCGATATACCAGACCGCGTGGCGCATAACTCCATCGGAGTCATACATCGCATTAATGTGGCCTTCAACAGCTGCATTCTTGAGTTCATCATAGGGTTCTTCATAACTTAAGATAGCGTAATCGTTAACTACAACTGTCGTTCCGAACGTTCTCTGCGTGCCGAAATGTGCCTCTGAAGCAGTAACGACAGTGCCGAGATTTGCAGCAGATCCGGCAAGCGCCGCATCTGCTTCTTCACTGGTATGACCCGCATAAAGCGTGTCTATCGCAACAACTGCAGGAAGATTATCAGGATCAGAAGCGAGCGCATCAAGAGCTGCAGCCATGACCGATCTGTCCCATGTGTTATAAGGACCAAGTGCCTGGAAATCGCTCTCATCAATACCAATGACTACGATATCACCGGGCACAGCCTCACGCCGCTGAAAAAGCTCGTCACTAACCCACAATTCAGCGCGGCTGAACACACCAGAACCGCACAATACGGTTATGATCAGTGCTCCTATAAGCGAAGCCGCAAGTACCTTGGTATTGCTTTTCTTCATATATCAATCAACCTTGACTGCCTAAGGGTTCTTCAGTCTGTAACTCAGTAAAAACTTCGTAGTAAAGATCATCTCCTGCATAGAAGGACTGATACAAACCGCCGTCGTTAGATTCTTCATATCTGAGGCTGACCCATTTATTATCTACCCAGCCAAGATAACCTCCATTACGGTTTACAACTATGTAAACGGTTCCGAAATCAGGATCCTCAACACCCCAGAATACCGAAGCACAGTTATCCGGAACTGTCGGTGTGGCCGATCCGGTAGGCTCAGTTGTCGTCGGCTCAGCTATTGGATCATTTGTCGGCGTTGTTGAGACAGTATCAGTCGGCGTTGTTGATACAGTATTAGTCGGCGATGACGATGCATCAGGTGTAGGTGTAGTTGTAAGAGTATCAGTCGGCTTAGAAGTTGCCGTAGGCTTAGACGTTGCCGTAGGCTTAGACGTTGCCGTTGGCTTCGGCGTAGTTGTAAGCGTCGGCGTTGTTGTCAACGGCGGAGTTATTGTAGGCGTAGCCGTCGCTGTAGCAGTCGGTGTGGTGCCGTTTCCATCATCTTCAGGCGCGGCAGACGGTGTAGGCGTAGTAGTCACTGAAGGCGAAGGCTCATCATCATCATTACCGTTGTTTGAATCTGCCGGGGCACCGTTTGCGCGATTTTCCAGATCATCTTGAGTTATTCCGGATCCCAGAATAACGTCATTGAGAGTCTTGGGACTCTGTAAAATGGCTTTTGCTACAAACACAGGTAAATCTTTTGCACCAAAACGGCTTACTACAACTTCGTTTTTTATTTCCCCGTTAACCGTTTTCGCCACGATCAAAACCTGTTGACCGGCAGTTAATGAAACTTCTTTATCATTTGACGTTAGAGGATCCGTAACTCTGACTGTGATATGTCCGGACGTAAGCTGAACCAGTGTGCTTTTCATCTTTTCATTTGCCGAAATATAACACGATGTTCCTCTTATACCGACAGTCATGTTGGAAGTCGTAATATCAAAAATCTCATCGTCCTTAAGTTTTTCGGTAACTTCTAAAAACATACCGCCCTCAGTCAGATTAAGCTGAAGCTGCTTGGCACTCTTAGTAAACTCGACTCTGCTGTTCGGTTCCAGAGTAACGATTTTGGTCTCATCAAGTCCTACAGACGCCAGTCCGTCATAACCGGTGCTGAGAGCATCGCCCGATTGGAACCTGATGTTCTTCATAACAGGCTTGATCTCACCTGCGGAATTCTCGATATTGACCATTCCTTCAACCCGGAGAAGTCTCATAGTCGTAGCCGTATACTTGTTCCCGGAAAGAGCAATAACTGCCACAATGCCAGCTACTGCAACGAGCGCTGCAGCAGCAATAAATATCTTGGTTTTCTTGGATAAACTATTAATTTTATCGATCAGGCTCATAAGCAATGCCTCCCCCGCTAAAGGTCAATTGATCATTTAATAATTATATCATAGAAAGAAGTGGCTATCTTTTAATGCTTCACTAAGGTTTTATACAAAATAACCGCCCGCTGTACTGTTTACAGGAACGGTTATTTACCGGGAACGCAACAGATCTATTTTTTCCGTTTACTCCACATTCCGACAATGATTCAGACTAACATATCCATCCGGCACTTGAGGTGCAGGCATCAGCGGCTATGTAGTATTGTCAATGAAGTCTGAATCAAATATGATCATTCCTCCGGTTTTGTAAAAATAATAAGTGTCATTTGTTCCCTTAAAATTATAGTTATAGTAATTACCGTCTCCGTTTGTATAAGTAACATTGTAATCAAGATCGACCCAGCCGTCTCCGTCTACATAGCCTCTGTAAACTTTATCATTGCCGTCGCCCTTAGTCTCTATATAGACTGTTCGGGTAACACCGGAAATATTATCGGTAAATTTTTCATCCCATATCAACTTGTCGTATCCGGCCTCAGGTGTAATCTCAGGCTTGGAACCGGGCGTAGAAATACTTACGGAGTACTTAAAATAGACTTTTGTGGAACCTGCTAAGGTAAAAGTAATTGTTCCGTTATTCTCGGTGCGCTTTAGATCAAACCAATTCTCACGATAGTAACCTTGATATGAAGATCCGGATTGAGTTATGTAAACCGTATAACCATTATAAGTTTTGCCCCAGGCTCCTGGTACTTTTACATCTTCACTATACGAATCAGGATCTATTGAAACCGCCGCGATTCCCGATCCGAATACCATAGCGTCTGAATAATAAACAAAGTTGAAGACTTCTAACGTAAAAGTATTGTTTGAATCAGGACCTCTAAGATCGTACCAGTCGCCATCGTCGTAACCTCTGTATTGAGGAATACCTTTTCCATAGTCCTCAGCTGCACCGGCATTATCAAGCTGACAAATGTATACCGTTGAACTTCTATAAGTAACACCCCATAAAGATGACTTTATATATCCGGACGGTACACTCGGGCCATCATCCGGAGGTAACGATGTAACAGTAGGAGTATCCGAAGTAGTTGGAGTATCCGTCTCAGCCTCTGTCGGTGTAGCAGAAGCAGTAGCTGTAGGTGTTTCTGATGTTCCCGCTGTCGGTTTGACAGTAGGTGTCGCTGTGACAGGCGGCGTTGTCGTCGGTGTGGCTGTTAGAGTGGGGGTAACTGACGGAGTAGTTGTAGGCGTAGGATCCTCCGACTCGCCTGAAGACTCTTCTGTCTCCTCAGTCTCTTCCGTTTCTTCGCTCTCGATTACGGCAATAGCCTCTTCCAGCACTTCTAACAGTTTTTCTTTGTCCCAACCGGTGTACTCGCAAACTCTGTCTAAGAGTTCGTCATTCTCTGCGAGCCTTTGAAGCGCGAACTCCGGAAGTTCTTCTTCCGATACGTCATTAAGCTCAAATTCAACTGTATCTTTTGTTCTGTCTGAATACAGATAAACCTTGATCTGCTTTCCGCCTTCTACTCTTGCGGTCTTTGTCTCACCTGTTTCAGGGTTGGTCGCAGAAACTTCCACTACGCCGTCAGTAACAACAAGGGATTCTCTTTTGTCAGATTCATCGTAGTAAACATAGCCTGAAGTACCTCTGATACCAACGGTCATGTTTGAGGTGTGGATCTCGTAGAGCTCGTCATCTTTAAGATGCTCTGTTACTTCAAAGAACAGCGCACCCTTTGTAAGCTTTAACTCAAGCTTCTTATTCTGCTTTTGGAATTCAACCCGGCTGTCAGACTGGAGGGTGACGATCTTAGTATCGTCGAGACCGACTGATGCAAGTCCGTCATCACCTGTACTAAGGGCATCTCCGGACTGGAATCTGATCTTATCAAGAGCGGGCTTTGTTCCGCCCTTTGAATCTTCGATGTTGACCGTTCCCTCAACACGGAGGAGTCTCATGGTCGTAGCAGTATAGCCATTGTTGGAAAAAAGGATAACGGCCACGATGATGCCGACGATCATGACCGCGCCGATGCCTGCGAAAGCTATCTTTTTAGCTTTTGGTAAACTCTTAATCTTATCGATCACTGACATAAGATCATCCCTCCCAAGTGCTCTTTGTGTCGTCCTCATCTTCTGCGATTGTAGCATACAGTTTCAGAGCAATTTGCTCAAAAACTGCTGTCTGTTTTTAGTCGTCTTCTACGTCTTGCTTTCGTTAACAGCTTTCCTTGTCCCACCCTGTATGCTCGCAGACTTTGTCTAGGAGTTCTTAATTCTCTGCGGGCATACGGAGTGGTAAGTCAGGGAGGTATGTCTCGGACACAGCATTGAGTTCAAATTCAAGGCCGTGGCTGTATAGCAGCTGCCAGGACCAGCGAAAATAGAACCCGTCGGAACGCCTGCAGGCATGACCGCCGGCGTTATGGAAACCGGCGGAATAAAAGTCGGTGCAGAGGGGCCGGCAAGCGTTCCGTAGACGGGTTCAGGTGTAAGTGTGCGCTCCTCAGAGGGAGCGGCCCAAGGAGTTACTGAGTCCCCTTTTTTAACAATATTGAGAATGCCACTTTTAGTGTTCAGCAGTTCTTCCTTATCCCAACAGGTAAATCCGCATACTCTGTCGGGAAGAGCTTCGCCCTCAGCGAGCCTCTGAAGAGGGAATTTGGGGAGGCCGTCTTCAGAGACCACGCTAAGCTCGAATGCGACAGTATCTTCCTTCCTGCCGGAATAGAGGTAAACTTTTATCTGCTTTCCACCTTTCACTTGGGCGGTTTTTGTCTGAATTGTCTTGGGGTTTGTTGCTGATATTTCGACGCGGATCAGTCTCATCGTCGCAGCTTTATAACCACTACGGCTCAATACAAAACCTGCCGCGGCAAAAGCAATAACAGCTACTGCGGCAACGGCCATAATTATCTTAGTTTTCTCGGGAATAATCTTGAAAACGTTAATCAAAGCCATAGGATATAACCCTTCTGGTTTGTGCTTTGACAAACCTGATAAGTATATCACAATTTCAGAAAATGCAATAGGTTTTGCGAAATTTTTTTAAAAAATTTTTTCTTGGGCCAAATCGCAGCGCTTTCAGGTCAGAACCAGTATAGGACGACAAAGATACGCAAAGGGTTCTCTTAATTCAAAAATGTTTTGAACGCATATAAAAACGGCACCGCCTTATTTGTGGCGATGCCGTTCAAACACTTCAATTGGTAATCTGATCACTTATCGCGCAGCTGGCATTTTTGCTCTTCTTTCGCAGCAATATCCCTGATACTCTTGCAGCGCGGACCTTCCCAGATCTTCTTCCATTTATCGGTGAGGATATTACCGAGGGGCTCGTCTGAGAGCCAGCTCTGGCACGGTACTACATTGCCGGACGGAGTGATCGCCATGTTGCTCAGGCACGCGCCGCACGAAGGCACATCAAGCCCCATCTCAGTGAGCTTTTCCTGACTGATCAGACCGGGCGACGTGAAGCTTATCTCCATGTCGTGCGAATATGCATACTCGACGGCTTCCCGCAGAGATTCATAAAGCTCTTCGCCTTCGATCCTAAGCTCTTCTGACTCTTCGCCTTTCGCGTTGCCTGTAAGGATCAGACCTGAACATGTCACATATATGATGCCCAGATCGTGCAGAAATTCCAATGTCTTCTTGTAATCTTTATTGAGCCTGCAGATAGGCGTGTTTATGCTCATGTTGATGCCTGCGGCGATTGCGTTCTTGATGCCGGTAAGCGTCTTCTGATAGTTGGGCGCGCCTACGAGCCTGTTGTGGATCTCCTCATCGCAGGAATAGAAAGTGACCTGCAGATTATCGAGCTCGGCTTCGCGGAGGCGGCGGCAGTAATCTTCCGTAAGTCTTACACCGTTAGTGTTAAGGCGCGTGATAAACCAGCGGCCTTCCTTGATGAGCTCGGGGATATCTTCGCGGATGGTGGGTTCGCCGCCAGTGAAGGTGATCTGAGAGACCTTCTCCTTGCGCAGGATCCCGATAATCTTCTTCCATTCATCGGTCGTAAGCTCTTTCTCTTCGGCGCACTTCTGGTCGGCAGCGTAACAGTGGACGCACTTTTGATTGCAGTTCCAACGGCCGTCCTTGGACATTGATGAGACGAGAAGATCCATCCTGTGAGGCGCGCTCATGAAGCGGGCATATTCGCCGATAGTCATGCCGGGATAGTCAGTCTCTACAGCTTCGCCTTTCGCGATTGCTTCGAAAAGATCGATGTAATAGTTGAGGTCATCTTTGAGCACCTGATCTTTTACTAACGGGAACACTTTCTTAACTCCGTGGAAAGTCTTCCGGATGATCTTTTCCAAGTCCTCATCGGTCATGGCGCCTTCGCCGAATTCGTTTACGTGCTTGACGTATTCGGTCAGAAGGATCGCGCCGGATTCGTTGATCGGCAGGATCTCATGGCCGTTGATGATGACAATGGTCTTTGCTAACTTGAAGGGCGTGAACTTGGGTGGGATCATGTGCATCCTGATGACGCCCGGACCATCGGGATTCCAGGTCGTATGGATCACCTGTTTCCAGTTGGCTAATTCATACAGCTTTTGTTTAAACATCTTCGGCACCGTCCTTCAGGATCTTTCTGATCCTCATGGTAGAGACCTTGGTCCCGTAGAAATCCTTTTTCGTGCAGCCCGCACGGCCGCCGCCGGCACAGGCACAAGCGCATGCACATGCACATGCACAGCCTCCGCCGTGACCGCCATAATGGCCGTGATATCCGCCGGTATGGCCTCTATATTTGTCAGAAACACGGGTAAGAACAAAAAGAACAACTGCCCCAAATATTATAGGTCCGGCAGCTTCAGTAAAAGCTCCCAGCTCGGTCCAAAAATGAGATACATCCTTATATTGAAAACTGTAAGACCCGGGCCTGTACCCGATCACTATGTTGGCTCTTTCGCCGGCTTTCAAAGATCCGGTACAAACCAGATACTGGCCCTCAACGCGAGCGTTGTTGGTGTACTTGACGACATTAGCGACGTTCCACTTGATCTCATATTTCTCGACCGGAATCTCATCAAACCACCCCGGAGTATAGTCATAGACATAAAGGCCAGACCAGACTCCGCCGTTGCCGTAGAGGTCCGGCGTCTCAAAAAGATTCTCCTGAACAAAAGAGAAACTGAAGTGAATGACATCACCCGCATGGTATGTCTTACGGAACTTGACCTTTGCATAGCTGCCGTAGTCACTCATATATTTAACTGACTTGATATTATCCGTCAGCGCTTTGAACTTATGCGCATTAGAATTAGGAATACCTATCTTGACCCATTTGAATGGCTCGTCAACAACATCAATAACAACTTCCCAATCAAATGTATAAATGAACTCGACAGCACCGTTATCAAGCAAATTAGCTTCGATGCCGTAGTAGTGGATCTTATCGTAATAGACCTGCAAAGCTTCCGTCTTGCGGGGCAGCATAAGTAAAACTGAAGCTGCCACGAGAAGTGCAGCCAGTGCAGCCATTATCTTTGTACATACCCTTGTCATTTCTTATTCCTTTCGAGCCTGGCTTTAGGCCAAACCATTAATTGCTAACATATGCCGAGTGCGAACCGGCATATTCAAATTCATCGGGCCTGCCGAACGAGAAAACAAACTTATACGGCTGATCGTCTTCCTTGTACTCTTCGTCAACTGTATAGAACAGTATCAGCTCCGTGCCCGGCTTCAGCGTATCATCTTTAGTAAGGCCGCGGACGAAAGTATCGTCAGAGAAATAGAGCTCAATGACGTCTGAATCTGCAGGAGTGTGCGTATACTTAATAGTCGTCGTCTCGATATACCATTTCCCGCCTTTCAACTGATCGGCGTAAGCCTCTTCGATCATTTCATCGGTAAGCTGCCTGATAGTAGTCTCAGCCACTGTCTCTTCACCGTTAACCAGGTCTACCGGAGTGTTCCACCGGGTCTCGACTGTCATGGTCTTAGCTGAGCCGCTAAAGACGTAGACCGCCAGGAATACTGCGACACCTAAGCTTATAATGCCCATGATGATCATGAAGCCGATGCCGCCCTTATGTGTCGTTGCAGGAGACATGATGTTCTCCGGATGCTTGGGGTCTACGCTGATGTTCATGTTCTGCCCCAGGGCAACATCCGAATCCTTCTTGACTATAAAGTCATCGTAGACAGCTTCATATTGTACTCCGCCGTAAGAATACTTAAACAACGGAGATGTGTGGATAAACGTAAATCTGCTTCCATGGTCTCCGGAATCGTGGCTGACATAGCGGACATAACCCGCGCATGTAGCATTGACTTCTTCGGTGTACACGATCTTGCCTGACAAAGCCTTCATGACCGTTAATACCAGAAGCGCCAATCCGGTTATTCCGAAAACAACAACGCCCAGCAGAAGGAAAAACTCTCCTCCCTCCATCTTCGTTCTGAACAGCATCAATAGAATTATCAGCACGGAAGCAAAAGTAATGCAAAATCCCAGGACTCTGTTAAAGATCGCTTTGCTGGTCGACTCGACGATCTCGCCTTTGCCGGAGACCATTACCGATATGCCGGCAAGCAGGAAAATAGCACACATAGCATATCCGAAAATCAGGATCTGCTTGAACAACAGCGCCAATACGAGCCCTGCGAATAATACTGCAGCGCAGATTCCGCCGATCAGCTGCTTTTTTCTTTTGCGTTCTCTGTCTTCTTCGGAAGTGTAGGTCTCCTTGACGCCGTAGAATTTCTCGTTGATGTCGCGGAAATCGGCCCTCAGCATCGACCTGGCAAGTTCATCATACTCCTCGACCATGCCATAATAATCATCGTTACTGAGGTACTGGTCCTCATTAAATTTCCATTGTGGATTATCCTTGTTGTAAAACATATTCTATCCCTTCCTTAATTCCAAGGAAAATTATAGCATAAATTGGCAAGAATCGTTGATTTTCTGGTCTCCGGGCAAACGAAAACACCTCCTGCATCCGGAAATGCAGAAGGTGCTTGATCTCGGATTAACTTAAGTAAAGTATCAGCTTGTGAACTTGCCCGCGATGTGGCCGAAAGCGATTATATTGCCTTCATTACCGTCGGCATCGGTATCAAGATTCGTGATAGCTGTCTCGAATTTGGGATTCGTAGCGTTAAATGCGCATTTGACCTTCTCGACCGGCGCACGCAGAGCTACGACATAGATCTCATAAACATGCGTATCTCCGCTCGGCGGATAAGGTCCGATGTAATCGGAAGAAGGAGCCCATCCTCCGGGAAGTTCTGTTTCCGTTACATTATCAGATATCCAATGCACCCAGGATTTTACAGATGTGTCGACCATGATAATGACATAAGATGAAGCGCCTTCGACCGGAGCCCATGAAAGCTGCGGAGATACGTTCTCACCTTTATTTGTATTTGATATGACATCTGCCCAGACACCGCCCTGGAGGTCTTCTGAAGTGAGCTCGAAAGTCGCATGGCCTGAAAGGTAATCTGTCAAAGGCTCAGTGACAGCTTCAGCCGAAGATCCTGCAGCCTCTTCCTCAGTAGCATTTTCTGATGTTGCAGAAGGCTGTGCTGTAACTGCCTCCGTCTCTTTCTCAGCTGAAGAACAGCCTGAAGCGCTAAGGAGCATTGCAACGCCAAGCAATAAAGCTGTGATTCTTGTCTTTTTCATCTTGAGTATCTCCTTTTATATCCTTACGGGTATTATACCAATAGTTAATTCGCGCCAATTAGAATTATTTACATATTGATTAGCAATATCTGCACACAATCCTGCCTTTCTGCATTTTCGAAATGATTGATAAAATAGTAGACATAAAATCGTTTTACGGAGAGCGAAAATGGCTGCTTTCAGATATAGAACAACTTCTTTGATTCTCTCAGCTGCTCTGGCAGCGTCTCTATGCGCGTGCAGTTCGGGCGGTGCCGAGAGCATCAGCACAAACCCGCATGCCTCAGAAACGCCTGCTACGGAACCGCCTGCCACATCAACTGAAACCACCACTGAGACGACCTCAGTTGATTTCATAACAGAACCGAGCGCTACAACCAGCCTTGCCGATACTGACTTTGTACGCATCGTTGAAGGCGTCGATCCCCAGATGATGAATGCTGATTACTGGATTAGCGAAGAAGATAACGAGATATTGATGAATGCAGACCAGATCGCGGCATTCAATTACGCAAACCGCGTCCACCAGAAGACAGGTGACGGCGTGCAGATGCCTTATTTCGATGAGTTTGAAGATACTCTTGACGGAGATATCCTCAGAGCTTTCCTGAACGAGAATGCGGGCATGGCTCCCGATGACCCGTCAGAATACTATCTCAACGGCAGCAAGACCACTAAGGATTACTGGGATAAACTGATCGAGCTCTCAAACATCGACGGCGTCGGGGATAAAGTAGAAGTAAGATTCGGCTATTCCGTAAAGCGAATGACATTAAGGCTTTTCCCTACCGAAGACCGCGTTATCAAGGATAACTCTAACCTTCTGTTCGACTATATGCTCTATGCCGAGTGCATGCCTTATATGCCTTTGATCGTGCTCCACGAGAGCCTTGACGGCGAATATCTTTACGTATCTTTTGACAGCTACGCAGCATGGGTCAGAAAGGACGCTGTCGCTCTTTGCAAAGACCGCGAAGAATGGACAGCCAGACAAAACCCTGCTAATTGGCTGACTGTCACCGCCAGGGAGATCAGGCTCGGCGACGATCCTTATGCAGAATCTTTAAGAGATCTTGTGCTCCCCATGGGTACGAGAATGGAATTGATTCCCGTATCCGAAGCGCCTTCTGTCATCAACAAGCGCGCGACTTACGGCGATTACATTGTCAAAGTCCCCACCAGAGGCTCTGACGGCTACATCAAGGACGAATATACTTTGATCCCGATATCAGATAACGTCACGATCGGCTACCTGCCGCTTACGCCCGCAAACATAATAAGACAGGCATTTAAGCTCTTAGGCGACAGATACGGCTGGGGCGGCGACCTAAGGGCCAATGACTGCACGGGCATCACCAGAGAGATCTACCGCTGCTTTGGAGTACTCCTCCCGCGCGTCGGCCAGTCTGATTCGAAGGGAATTTACAAGGTCGATATGAGCGATATGTCAAAAGATGAGAAGCTTGCCGTGATCAAGGATCTCGCACCCGGAAGCCTGATATCATTCCCCGGCCACATGACGATCTATCTCGGTACAGTCGACGGAATTCCTTACGTTATCAGCGCCACCGGCACATATGTCGCGCCCGCTCCGGGATCGACTGATGCCATTCATCCTTACACGGTAATCGTCAGCAGCCTTTACGTCAGGACCACGAGCCTTAAAACGTGGCTCGATGTATCTAAGACGGCGCTGACACTAAAGCCTGAGGGATAAAGCTGCTCAGTCCTTTTTCTCGTCTGTCCACCAGTCTGATTCTTCGCGTTTTATCTCAGTCTTTTTGAGCAGAGTATAGTTCTCTGTCTCATACTCGCACATGAAGTACTTGTACTGCCTGATATCGTAATCGTAGAGCTGGACAGGGACATAAAGGATCTTGCCGTCTTCAGAAAAAGTGCAGTAAACGTCGCCGGTATAGGTGCCGCGCGGGACCAGCACTTTCTTAATAACTTCAAACGTCTTGAGCGAGATAACATGGAAATGCTTGCCGTTCTCGAGCACAACAAGCTCTGATTCATCGGGTTTTACGTCCCCTGAGTTCAGGTGATGGAATCCCATGATCGGAGTCAGGCGCTTCTTGGTATTCTTATCCAAAAATATGACTCTTCCGGTCTTTATGCCTATGACATAGTTCTTTGTAACAATGTTACAAAAGGCTTCTCCGTCAGGATCTATCACTCTTTTCCAGTTGCCTTTGGGCAGTTCATGCTCTTTGAGCGCCCACGGAGCCTCGGCAGCTTTCTTCTGGATCGCATATAATCCCAATAACAGATCTTCACCGCTGAACTTATCCATATTTCTGTCCTTTCAGCATTCGGTTTGACGGTACAAAAATCAGCGCACGCCTGACTTGATCCTGCTGACGTCCATTACGCCTTTGCGTTCAGGATCGGGAAGAGCCTTGACCTTGCGCATAGTCTTAAAGATCACGATGCCGTCACCCGGATTAACACTCTCAAAAACTTCCCTGCTGACCGGATAGCTCATCAGGGTCTGATCAGTATCCGGCAGATAGATATCGAACACATACTGATAAGTCGCATTCTTGTTATCCTTAACTTCCTGGATCCTCTCAGAAGCCAGAACAATGCCCTTTCTTATGCCCTTGAAAGGACCGATAACATCGTAGATAAAGTAGGCCAGGGCAAGCAAAGCCGCACCTATCAGCGTGAGCGTAAGGATATCGAAGAAGAGATTAGGAAGCCTGATAAACAGCGATCTTACAAAGAACCAGAGCAGAGGGATAAATCCTACCGTGAACAATATCAGCGTCCCGAGATTGTTCTTTATGTGCTGGCCGTGAATGATCTTGACCAGTGCCTTATCTTTCTCTTCGATCTTATCGAAAACGATATCCGAATGAGGAATATTCTTTTTTACATAATCTGAATAATGATCGTTCATTTTCCCTTACCTTATTAATCCCCAAAATATTAACAATACTTGCTGTAATGAGCAATGTCGTTGTTCAGAAGCTCTATTGCCACAGCCTTTTCTTCGTCAGTAAGGTCTTCACCGCTGATCTCTTTTACAAACTCACCATACAAAGCTTCTGCGCCTTTGTCATCGCCCGCCTTCTTGACTGCTACCAGCTTAAAGAAAACTATGCTTCTTCTGGCCCTTAAATAGTGACGCATGCTGATATAATCCTTTTTGGCCGCGAAAGCTTTAACTATACCCTCGCACCAGTCACAGATCTCAAGCGCCTCGTCCTTATCCTTACACCACCATCCGTAGTTTTGGGCAAAAGTATTAAGCATGCTGCTAACGAGATCAAACAGAATGACAGAGTTTTCCTTGATGTCACCTTTCATCTTCTCAAAGCCGCTCTCAAAGAACGTGAGCTCCATGCTGAGCTTTTCCTTTATGCGGTTAGAAGAGATGCTCGGCAGCACGTTGATGTGCTCTCTTGCATTATCGAAATCTTTGTCATGAATATATATCCATGCGACAGCAAAATGTGTCTTCTCGATAAGGCTCTTGTCATTACAGTGGCTGATGAGATATGCGCCCTTGCGGATCGCGTCCTGGTAAAGCTTCTTAATTAGGTCCATCTCATCAGGGAAACAATTCTCGAGCACAGGATCAGCATACATGCTCAGATCCGCAGTCTCCTGTGCAAAGTCCTTGATCAGCTCGAAACATCCCGGATTAAGTGATGTCTCCGTTGACAGATATTCACTGACGCGAAGAGCCCTCCGTTCTCTGCTGTCACCGCTGCTTTTCATAGCCGCAACAGTCTCTTTGACTCTGGCGATCAGCTCTTCCTGCTCAGACAGTGAATCATATCCCAAGAGCGCGTCCGTGCTGACGCCTAAAGCCTGCGCGAGCGGGATAAGCATAGACACGTCAGGAAGTCCGTTCTCGGATTCCCACTTGCTCACCGCCTGCGGAGTGACGTTAAGAAGATCTGCGAGTTCTTCCTGTGTCAGGCCTTTATTCTTGCGGTAGATCTTAATATTCTTTCCAAGCGTTGTGCCCATATCACTACGCCCCCTTTGCAATCTGAATTTAGCCAAATGATATCTTTACTCGTTCGCCAATACAAACAACTGACCGTTGAGAAGAACTCAACCGAGCTTAAGCATCTGCTTTACCAGTTCTCCAAACGCTTCAGGAGTCTCATACTGGGGAGTGTGGCCTCCGCCTTCGATTACCGCGAAGGCCGTGCGCGGAGCTGTGATATCTTCGCTGAAAGTCCTGGTAAGACTCGTGTTGCATACATAATCCATGCTGCCCGAAATAAAATACATCGGGACATCATATTCGAGATCGTAGTCATAGACGTCATACTCGTATGTAGTATCCATCAGGCTGTTTTCGAGCTTCTCATAAAGCTCGAGGTCCGCCTGCTTCATGACCCACCTGACATCATCTGTGCCGGCATAAGGACAGAAAACAGCAAGCAACGCAGTGTTGACTTTATTCTTAGCCGGATGATAACCCGAAGTAGCATTGCGGAGCGCGAGATACTCTTTCAGCGAATCGCCTTCACGGTATGTCTTGTACACTTCTTCAAGGTCCGAAGTATCTTCGCCATTCGCCTTTGCTGCTGCCAGAGCATCCTCATAAGCCAGTTCATCAGATCTTCTGCAGCTTACGAACTGGCCGATGCCGATATATGCTTCTACCCTCTCACTGTGCTCCTGTACATATCTCGTACCGACGATCGTGCCGTACGAATGGCACATCAGCGTGACCTTGTCAGTGTTAAATCTTTTGCAAAGATAATCCACCATCTCATCCGTATCGCTGAGGGCAGTCTCGAAGTTAACAGTAAGATTATCAGGATCTTTACCGGCATTATGAAAATACGTCCTGCCGCAGCCTCGCTGGTCCCAGCAGACGATAGTGTAATCGTCGATAAGAGGATCAGTAAAAAACGGCATAATTGCTGAGTCCGGGCCTGCAGGTCCGCCGTGCAGATAAAGGATAACAGGGTTATTTTTATCTTTTCCCATAATGTGGATATACTGCTCCTGACCTCCGATCTCAACATAGGACATCTCATCAATACCATTAGGCGTGTTGACGCTGAACTTAAACCAGTTGATGTTCCTGCCTGCGATCGCGACTACAGTAATAAGGAGCAAGAAAACAACCGGGATAAGCAAAAGCACTCTGATGACTTTTATGGCCTTCTTAGTCTTCTTTTTACCGACTGCTTCTTTTCTGTGATTGAGATGAATACCTATGTGCCCGATCGAAAGGAACAAGCTGCTTACGATGAGGAATATGTTGGTGCCGTAGATACCCAGACAGAAGAAAGCTATGCATGGCAGCGAAGCGCCTGCTACAGGGAAACCCGCATAGCTTGAATACATGTCTGCCATGGTCTTTTCGCTTCTGAAATATCTGATCCAGTACAGTTCATAGAGGACCATGAAAAGGAACGCGGCGCAAAGCCACAGCGACCAGATGGTAAACCTTCTTAGATTGTAATCGCTGAAGATAAGAGCAGCCGTAAGCGTCGTGGCCTCGCCGATCCTCTCGATCATGAGAAGCACTTTATTCTCGTTGCCTACATACTTGTCGTAATCCCCGGGCTTGTGCTTCGTCCAGATAATATTCGGCACAAAGAGCATTATGAAGAACAACAGTCCCACATAAGAAAAACCAAAATGAATCATCCCAAATCTCTTCCTTATTCCGTTTTTACTTCATTACTAAGTTTGCTACGCGAGCAATATATTTTATCTACACCTGCAGATATCGCAGTCTTCGTAAACTCTGCAATATCAACGTCGCCTTCTTCTGTAAGCACTTTATCACCGGTCTCATTAAGGTGCGTGACAAACAGCGATGTCTTTGCTTCAGGACAATTATCACGCCTGTCTTTGACTGCCCTTTCTATCAGCGATGAGGCAGAATCAAATCTTCCGAATCTCAACTTGTCCTGCCATGGATTCGGGATATTTGTCGCATCCTCAAAGCACAGATCCGGATCCTCATTAAAAGGTCCCGCGCCGTGACGCGTCAGGTATGTGCGCGTCACATAGACAGCCTCGTCGAGCTTTAATCCGTGATTCCCGAGGATCGTCGCGGGATTGGTCAGATTCGTCCTGCTGCACGTCGTGTGAGGCCACAGATCATCTCTTGCTGTATCAAGCAGAAGTCCCTGTCCGCCTTCGAAAACCACATTGTCGTAAAACATAAATAAAGACCGTTCGTCTTCTACCAGCACCACGTGCTTTTCGAGCGCAGCCTTAAGAATAGCCGCATACTCAAAAGTATCGAGATTGAGATCCTCGCTTATGCCGAATTTTGCGATCTTTGAAGACACATAATCCGCTTCGATCTGCGACAGCTTTGAAGCCAGTTCAGATACAGTGCTTGACCGTATCTCTCCTAAAGTAACACCGAATCCGTTTTGCGATCTCTTGGTCGCTTCCCAGATGCCCATACCGCAGCTGCCGTGCTTATCTTCGCCACGTAATTCTTCCCTTTTCTGGTTAATATAGACATCGTAAAGAAGCGTTATGCAGCATAAAGGAGAAGCAAAGATCTTCATCGGTGCAGAAGACACTTTCGCGAAGTCGTTTATCTCTTCTTCAAGCTTATAAAGATCAGGCAGGAAAGTGCTTGCCCAGTATGTGTCAGCGCCGTTAAATGAGCCCGAAGAAAGCTCGTGGAAAACAAAGCGCCTGTCTTCTTTGTCAACGGTGTGACCCGCCTGGGCGCCGCCGTTATGTCTTACAACAAGATTATGACCTGACAGCGTCAGATAATCGACTGCCAGGCCTTTTCCTTCGTCACCGTAATTATTTCCGATTACAGCGTAATACATCAGATTATTATGCTGCCCATCATTCTGTTGAGTCTCTTGGTCACATCAGGAGTAAGATCTCCGAGAATATCAGCGGCATTAAGTCCCTTGACCTTGCAGATAACGCTGATGATCAGCTCAGGAAGGAGGAAAACGCATTCTCTGGGCACGTTGATCGTTCTGCCGTCAATTACCGTTATCTCGCTCCTTGTAGATATATTGATGTGGAAAAGCTCATAGCTCTTCAATGTCTCTTCAATTATCTCTGTCTCTTTCAAATCGCCCTGGACATCATCATTAAAGATATTCTTGATCGCTTTCTTCGAAAGAGATGAATGATTAGGAGCGTCACCGATCGTAAAAGCAAAGCCCTTCCGGCCTCTCTTCTTCATGCTGTCGGTATCTGTGTGCTTTGCGAGGAAATACCAGAATAAAGCATAATCTTCCGGGGTATCACCGCCTCTGCCTTCAAGCCATAGCTCGAGGAGCTGCTCTGCGATACGGATATCAGATTCAAATTGTGTTACCTGCAAAGGCGCGTCGTCTTCTTCCGCGTCACCGATAGCCGCGAACATAAGCTGCGGATCCGGAATAACATTCGAAGCATAGAGCTTCTTCATAAGTTCGTTAAGGGAATTCTTGATGATCTCCTCAGACAGATAACCCATCGAACCTGTTACATCAACACCGATAGCAATAGGTGTGGAATTCGGATGTTCATCGTTATCTCTTGATTCTCTCACACTTATGAATTTAGGATTGAACTTATCGAGCATCTGTGTGTTCTTAAAAAGATTCTCGGCAGATGAATCAGAAGTGATCTTTCTGGCAGTTCTAAGTCTTTCCCAGTCTCTTGCAGTATAACTTCCGCGTCCCATTTTGTTACTCCTTTATCATGTATTGAATTGATGGAAATTGTGTCCGTTAAAACCGTTCTCTATGACATCATCCCAGGCGCTGAAATCGTCGTACGCAGTCTCAGCAGGGCTGCCGTTAAGGAACTTCATACAAAGCTCAGGCGCCGTGGACTCATCCATGATGTCCTTTGCGATCTTTCTCATATCCTTAAGGTAATTGCGCCTTGATGTCATCTCCACGCCTTCCCAGCCGTCCAGGATAAAGAGCTCGTGAGTCTTGGGGTTGATGTAAACATCTTCAGCCTTAATGGCCTTGAAATCCATATCATTAAACTCAAGAAGACATCCCAGATTTTCAAAACGGGAGATTATCCACGCGACTGTAGTGGCCTTTAAGTTCTCGAAAAGGAACAAAGGATAGATGTTCTCTGTTTTCGAGACGATCAACAGGGCTCTGCCGTCTTCAAGATTTGCCTTATAGATAACGTTCGGCAGGAACCTGCTAAGGCCCTTGATGTCTGCAGACGGATACTCGATCTTAGACAGCATGATCGTGAAATTTGCGGCACTCAGCGCGTTCTTAAATACGATCGCGATCTTATCAGAACCAATGTAAACTTCTTTCTCATCCAAGATCACGGAGTAGTAACTGTCCAAGGTGATCGTACTGCCTCTGTCGGTCGTAAAATTGGCCTTGGAGGAATTATTCCAGAGACGGAGCACATCACCCTCATCGGCAGCCTCATCATTGAGGAAGCGGTCATTATGGAGCATGTTGTCTCTGGTCTTCTTATAAGCCTTGAAGTCCTTATCGGAGAGATAGACCTTTGAACCGCAGAAACGGCAGATCATCTCGCCCTGGGAGCTGATCCTGTACTCAGCTCCGCAATTATCACATCTGATATTAAGAAGCTTGCTTTCCATATTATTCCTTCCCTATTCCCAAAAGGATTTCAAACTTATTTGATTATAACACTACCCGCTTCAACATATTGAGCTTATGCTTGAACATTCAGATCTTCTTCTGCATCCACACGAGATCATACCATCTGTCGAATTTCTTACCGATGGTCTTCAGGCGCGCAACCTCTTCAAAGCCGATATGCCTGTGGAAGTTATAACTGTCATGAGACAAGTATTCGTCCTCTTCAGCGCTGTATGCGGCACCTGCCAGGAGATTTATGATACCCATCTGCTTAAGCTTCAGCTCGATCTCTTCATAAAGCCTGGTGCCTATGCCCTGCCTTCTGTAATCCTTATCCAGATAGATTGATGTCGTAGCAGTCCATGAATATGCAGAACGCGAACTGTATTCACCCGCATAGATATATCCGATCACCTTGCCGTCCTTCTCGCAGACCAGGTAAGGATACTTTGCAATAGTTTTCTCAATTCTTGTTTTAAACTCATCTGCTGAAGGCGCCTCATATTCAAATGAGACAGCTGTGTTTAAAACATAGTAAGAATAGATTTCAGAAAGCCTTGCGGCATCTTCAAGCCTGACATCTCTTATTATCAAATCACTCATAAAATCACTCAATCTTTCCACCGTGGAAGCAACAATCATATATCTCTTTGCCCTGATAACAAATGGTCTCATATCCTTGGAACCACTCGAAAGAGCCTGTCACTTCACACTTATATGTATAGTCACCATTTACGTAAGATAACGGTCCTCTGAAAGGAATCTCATAAGGCACATTCAGCAATGCTTCCTTCAGGAAATCACCGCTGAAGTTCTCGCCGGTTACACGTCCGACGTAGTTCATACTCCAGTACGGCTTATCTGATATCCACAACGCTTCTTCGCCCGCAAACTTATTGCCGCCAAGATATGTGTCGTAATACATCAGGTCATCTTCACGATAGATCAGATCGTGAGATTCAGGTCTTGAAGATGCAGTCTCCGCGCCCTTTCCGGCGTATGTGGCTTTCTTAGCCCTGATCAAAAAATCAATTATCCTTTTATCCATAAAGACTCCTGCTCATTTATTCGATAAGCGGTGATAATAGCCTTCCTTTACATGCCTTCCGTCATTGGCAAGCTCCATGCAAGGAAGCGTGCAAGGTCCGGCATGTCTGTCCATGCGAAGTATCGTAATACCCGTGAACTCCATGTGCAGCAATGCACAGACGTAAGGAAACGGCAGGTTCATGATATGCGCTATCGCTGCACTCGCGGAACCTCCGTGGCAGAAGAACGCAATCGTGCGGTGATGGTCTTCCTCTACCAAGTGATCGTAATAAAGGCCGTTTCTCTTATAGCCCAGATCCAGAAGCCATTCGTCTATGCCCTTCTCTATCGTATCGACACAGTCCAAGACCATGTTGGTCTTAAAGCAGGGATTGCTGCGCCAGTCAGGATCATTGAGGTTCATTCCGTTCCGCGCCATCTCGTCCGCGATATCCCACGGATGACCGCCTGCGAAAATCTCCTCACCGGTCTTCGGACCCCATGTGACTTCGCGGATGAAATCAACGGTCTTGATCGGAAGTCCCAAAAGCTCAGCTGTAGGCTTTGCCGTGTTTACCGCTCTGCCGTGAGTAGAAGACCAGATCTCTTCTATGCCTTCATCTTTGAGTCTTTCAGCGACCAGAAGAGCCTGCCTCGCGCCCGCTTCAGTAACGTCATCATGCTCGTAATCAGGTTCGCCGTGTCTTATGAATAATATTCTCATCTTCAGTCAATTTCTCTTTCTTAGAGTAATCCGTCATCTATAACAGATTCTATCAGTCTTACGGCTTCGGCGACACCGTTTTCAGTGGCAATCTTCCCGGATATCGACTCTGCGTTTCTCTTTTTGTCCGCATAATTGACGTTCATTTCTTCTATCGCTTCCGTGATCGTCTGCTCACTCAAATCTTTTGCTTTGATGTGCTTTGTCGCAACATTCTTTTTCTCAAGCTGCATCGCAAATCCTAACTGGTCCAGGACGTGCGGCACAGGTATCGACGGAACACCGTATATCATCGTTGCTGCTGTCGTCCCGAATCCGCAGTGATGAATAACAAACTTCGCATTTCTGAAAAGCCAGCTGTGCGGCACGCTTCCTACCGCGATCATGGTATCGGGAAGATCGTAGTCCTTGAGCGTTTTCTGGAAGCCCTGGATGATCGCTCTGCAGCCTGTTTTTTGAAATGCTCTCACAAACATGTCGAGCTTGTTCCTGTCTGCTTCTGCTTCGAAAGACATCGCTCCCAACGCTAGAATGACAGGCTTTTCGCCACTCTCAACAAAAGATTTCAGTCTCTCATCAGGAATGTATTCTTCTTCCTCATCGCACCAGTAACCGCAGATGACATTCTTCTCTTCCCAATATGGATTTCTGTCTAACACATACTTGCTTATCGGTATTAGATTGAGCTTGTCGGACATCTCTTCATCGGCTGATTTTACGGGCTTAAGTCCGTATAACTTGCGGATCTTATTTGTCGGTTTTGCAGCCTGCTTAGCGATAAAACCTCCAATAAGTTTCTCTCCGAATTTCTGCTTACGAAGCTTCTCGCCGATCATCTCAGTCTGGAGAGTTACGTTAACCTTCGGGATGCCTAATACTCCGGCTTCGACAGCTCCCATCTGGCTGTGGGTAACGATAACAAGGTCCTTGCCTTTGCAGATCTCATATACCTCTTCGGATGACCCTTCGATGATCTTCATGATGAAATTCATCGTCTTAAGCAGGCTCATCATCGCGTTCTTTGACTGGCCGCGGATTATCGTAGTCTCTTTCTCGATATCGATATCAGGTCCTACAGGCTCGAAATGAATTCCCGCTTCTTCAACCAGCCCTCTCCAACAGGGATGCGTACCGAGGACCACATCATATCCTTTTCTCATCAGGCCTTTTGAAAGATAAATATACGGCTGGACATCTCCTCTGGTGCCCATCGTAAACATCGCTATCTTCTTCATGCCAAAAACCTTCTTGTCATGAATTCATGAACTTCCCTGTAATACGCATTCTTGCGCTTCTCGGTAAGGTCGCCGTTAAGAAGATATTTGAATGTAAGCATCGTCATGTATGAATGGTATTCTTTAACGATCCACTCAACGTCCTTCTCGGGTATTGCTCCGGCTGATGAGAGTTTTCTGAAGACACTAAGCTGGATCTCATACGGATCAGTAAACAATGTCTTCTCATAAAGAGCCCTGATCTCTTCATTATGGAACTGCTCGATCATCATGAGCCTTAACATCAGATTGCAGAAAGGATCAAACAAATAGCTGTCGATCATGTAAGAATCCATCATCTGAAGGCCGGCATCATCAGATTTCTTTTCCTTCTTTCCCGGCATTCCTGCGATCTCATCAACATGAATAAGAAGCCCGTCTATATGGGACCTGAACTTATCTATAAGTGAATTAAGGATGTCTTCCTTGTTCTTGAAATGATAATAAAGAGTGCTTTCCTTGATGCCTACTTCTCCGCAGATGTCTCTTATGGAAACAGCTTCATAGCCTCTTTCAGAGAACATGTTGAGCGCGACATCCATTATCTTGTCTCTGGTACTCATAAGCAAACCTCTCTAACGATTGTTAGAGACATTTTATCTAACGACTGTTAGACTGTCAACCGGAATGCTTATTCTTTGGGAGAATTTTCCTTTTGAGATTCAAGCTCTCTGATCTTTTTGGACTTCTCCATGAGCTCTCTGTTGAGGCTCATGTTATAGCGTTCGATATCTTCCATGCGTCCCAGATGCTCAGTGTCATCAGTTATCTCAAGAAGATATCCTCGCTTCTGATTGCCGTCATAAAGATCCTGTACGTGGATCAGGTATATCGACTTATCCTTATGGAATGTGTGATCGATCGAAAGATTCTCAACACTGTACTGGTCTATCCACTTGTTAAAGAGCTCGCGCAGATTTTCATCTTCGATCTCACGGTCAGCATGGTTTTTAGCGATCTCTGGTATGAAGCGCTTGGCAACATCTGTAGCGCTTAGATAACGCTTTTTAAAATCCATCGCAACATAACCGACTTTTCCGTCGTTCTGGATAGAGCTTATTACAAGGTCATCAACGCGGTAAAGTCCGATATGATTCATGATCAACAGGAACCCTATTTCGTCAACGAGGTCTGCCAATGCCATCCACTCGATCTCTTTCATTACCATACGGCCGACGAAGTAACAGAAGATTGAAAAGATCTGCATGAATGCAGCAATAGCCAGATCTCTTTTGGAGATATTCGGCTTCTTAAACCATCCGTAAGCAAGAACGACAAACGTGGCTATCAGGAAAAGGACGATCATGAGGTAGAACAAAGAGTGCAAAGGCCCGTACTCCTTGACCAGAACAGTTATGCCGTACCGTTGCTCGATATCAACGCTTTTGTAGAATATCGGGCTGTAACCTGCAGTAAATGACAAACAATATATGCCTGATGCGAAAAGCAGCAAAATGAAGCTGACTATCTTCGGGAGCTTTATCTGGCAAATGGAGATAACGATCATCAATCCTACGAGCGAGAAAAAGCATCCGCTGATGTATATGCCCTTATTGATGATAATAGCTTCCCCGGCATCTTTGGCTAACGCCAGAAGCACATAACAAACGTGTGCAAACAACGCCAGGATATAGACCATGGCATAAAGCAAAGGATAATAGCTGCGTTTATTCCAGAAGAAAAGCACACAGCAGATCAAAGAAAGCACACACATGATTATGTAAAAACTAAGGACCATTGTGCGGATACCCCCTTAGATAATCACAAATATTCAATATGAAAAAACAAAAAAACCGACTTTTACCCTGCAACTATGGCTCATTATAGCATAAGAAAAAGCGGCGCCAGATTTGATATTTTTCGTGATTATGCAGAGAAAACAGCAGTCTTACAGATCAAAAATACTAATCTGCTTATCGGGCAGATCATTAAGATACTTAAAACATTCGTCAGGATCACAGATAATGCCGTTTTCATTGCATGTGCGCTTGAAAAGCTGCATAAGCCTGCCGCTGTCAGGCGAAGGGACTTCGTAGGCATTTCCGTATGTCTTGATGTATCTTTCCTTAAGTCCCGGGAAATGCTTGTCGAGAGCCTCATAGAAATACTCCCTGTCGCCCTCTCTTAACGTCAAACCCATACCAAAGCAGATAATTCCTTTGACGCCAACACGGACGCATTCACTTAAGATCTTAGTGATGTTCTCTTCCGTATCGTTAATAAACGGCAAAATGGGCGTCATCCAAACAACTGTCGGGATACCCCTTTTCTGCATTTCTTCCAAGACTTCGATGCGCCTTTTTGTATTGCAGACATTTGGTTCTAAGATACTGCAAAGATCATCATCGTAAGTAGTAAGCGTCACCTGCACAACACACTTGGCATCTTTATTGATCTGATCCAATAGATCGATATCTTCAAGTATCCTGTCAGATTTAGTCTGGATCGCTACTCCAAAGCCGTATTTGTGTATCACTTCGAGGCATTTTCTGGTAAGTCTGAGCTCTGTCTCACAATGCATGTAAGGATCAGACATCGAGCCTGTGCCGATCATGCATTTCGAGCGCTTTGACTTCAAAGCCTGCTCAAGGAGCTCAGGCGCATTCTTCTTGACTTCGATATCTTCGAATTTATGCGTGAACTGATAGCAAAGGCTCCTGCTGTCACAGTAGATGCAGCCGTGCGTACAGCCGCGGTAAATGTTCATACCGTGGTATCCGCCCTTGTTATGGAGAATTCCCTTTGCTTCAACAAAATGCATTAAAACAGATCAAAGCTCTCTCGTAGTAATGTTTTCCGCAACAGGATTCTTGACGGCGATCTGGTAATCATCTTCATAGACCAGGTCTCCGGGAATAAAATCGCACTCGGACACATAGAGCTGAAGGCCGTACTTGCTGCACATCTCGCGGTAAAACTTCATCTGGTCCCAGACGCTCTTGCCTTCGGGAGTATCCTTGAACCATGTTATTGCTCCGTCAGGATTATTGTCTTTATAGAAAGGAGGCACGGGAAGGATGCTCTCGAAGTAATCGTGATTGCGCAGATATTCCTTTTCTTCCTCTTCGGTAAGCGTCTTGCTCTCAGAAAGCTTGGCAACCGCGGTAAATACGCCTCTCGGCTGCTTCGTTAAGTATGCCTGGTCTGCAGTGTGAATTCGATAGTATTTCATTTGAACTCCTTATACTCTTTGAGTGACATAAATTCTCTTCTGTAAAGTCCGTAATCAGCAATGTCAACATTATGGAATCGCTCGTAATCGCCGAAGTCTTTTATCGCTTCATCAAGATCTATCCATCTGCTCACATATCCTGCTTCCTTCTCGCCGTCCGTAAGATGCTGGATACCGGTATCCTCAATGAGTTCGCAGATAAAGTAATGGTTTACATGCTTCCAGTTCTCGAAAAGCTCCTCGATCTCAAGGTATTCTTCTATTGCTTTTACCTTCATACCGGTCTCTTCCAGAAGCTCGCGCTCGCAGCACTCGGCATAACTCTCACCGTCTTCTACTCCGCCGCCCGGGATCATATACTTGTTGTTCTTTGTCTCATAACTTAAGAGGACTTTGCCGTCACTTACGACAATGCCTCTGCACGCATGACGGAGACGCTCGAAATGTCCCCAATAATCATCATTGATAAGCTGTATCTTTTTCATATTATCCCCTGTATTTCAAAACAACTGCAAAATCTCTGAAGGTTCGGAAAGAATGTATTCCGCCCCGGCTTTCTGCAATTCTTCTTTTGAACCGTAACCCCATAATACACCGGCGCTCTTAATATCATTAGCCTTGGCGCCGTCAATATCGTGATATCTGTCTCCTACCATCAGGATCTCATCTTTGCTTTCTGCGCCCATATCTTCTAACAGATGAGAAATAACGTCTTCCTTCTTGCTTATCCTGCCATCCATCGTGGCAGCACCGAAGAAATCAAAATACTTATAGAGGTCAAAATGCTTAAGGATCTTGATAGAGAATTCGTAAGGCTTCGAAGTAGCTAGAGCGATCTTAACCTGCTTTTCCTTAAGTCCTTCGAGCATCTCGGGAACACCGTCATAGACCTTGTTCTCGAACAGTCCCGTCACGCTGAAATATTCTCTATAGTACTTGATCGCTTCTACAGCCTGTTCATCAGAAAAACCATAAAAGGTCTTGAATGAATAATCCAGCGGCGGTCCGATAAAAGGATAGAGTTCTGATCTGTCCTCTACGTGGATATCATACTTTTCGAGAGCATGCATAACGGAATTGGTAATGCCGATCGCAGGGTCCGTAAGCGTGCCGTCAAGATCAAATAAACAATACTTGTATCCCATAACTTATCCTATCGTGCAGAGTTTGCCTCTGAGTATATAACCGATCTTCTCATAACACTTATTCGAAGCGACATAATCAGCATCGGTATAAAGCATCGGAAGATATCCTGCATCCTGAACTATCTTCGTTACCTGATATACAAGATGCTCTGCGTAATGCTTCCTTCTAAATTCCTTGAGCGTATAGACCAGGCCTATTGAAGCCATCTCCTGAACAGGATGCCAGTTGCAGCTGGCGATGATCTTGCCATCACCGTTTTTCCATGTATAAAGTGAACCGGTCTTTATACCGTCCTCAACATAGAGCCTGTACTGTTCCCTGCTCTCCTGATCGATGTTGAGCTCAGTATGGAACATGTCGAAAAACCCGACCATAACATCAGCGTCCTCTGCAGTGCACTGGTGAAGTTCACCGTCAATTACAGATGCCGGAGCTATTGGAGAAGGACAATCGTAAGCATAAAGGTTCGTAGTTATCTTAAGCTCCAGACCGTCTTCCGCAGCTCTCTTAATGAAGTATCCGGCGAGCTCATACTTAATGTTGAAATGGTGCTCACCATCCATAAATGAATTCTCTTTTGCAATCTGATAAGCGCGCTCCATATCAGCTTCAGACGCGCTATCCGGTGTCCAGATCCATACCGGATACGGCTGGCCCGAAAAACAGATAATGAGCTTCTCGTGATCAGTCAGGCAAAGCTCCAGTTCGCCTCTGATGATCCTCGACAATACCGAGAATGTATACTTGTCCTGATCTAACAGCTCATAGTCTCTCTCGTCTGCAAATGTATCCATACTTACACCTCACGCATTCCACTTATAAAGGCCTGCATATATACCGTTCTTTGCCATGAGTTCATCATGGGTGCCGCTCTCTTCGATGCCATTCTCGGTAAGGACAAGAATGCGCCCGGCATTTCTTACCGTGGACAAGCGGTGCGCAATAACTATCGTCGTTCTGTTCTTTGCTAGCTTTTCCAAAGACTCTTTTACGATGTTCTCACTCTCGTTATCAAGCGCGCTCGTGGCCTCATCAAAGATAAGGATCGGCGGGTTCTTGAGGAAAACTCTGGCGATGGAAAGCCTCTGCTTTTGACCGCCTGAAAGCTTAATTCCGCGCTGTCCGATATCAGTATCGTAACCGTTGGGAAGCTCCATAATGAAATCATGCGCATTCGCAAGTTTTGCAGCTTCGATTATCTCTTCTTTGGTAGATCCGGGCTTGCCGTAACTTATGTTTTCCAGTACGGTTCCGGCAAACAGATAAACATCCTGCTGCACGATTCCAATGTGATCACGAAGGCTCTTAAGCTTAATGTCGCGTATGTCTTTGCCATCGATCTTAATGGAGCCGTTCGTTACATCGTAAAACCTCGGAATGAGGCTGCAGAGCGTAGTCTTGCCGCCGCCTGATGAACCGACTAATGCAACGTAAGATCCTGCTTCGATATCCAGATTGATATGACGCAGTACCCTGTGTGCGCCGTCCTTATACTTGAACGATACATCATCGAATAAGATGTCGCCTTTGACATCAGTCATGTCGACAGCATCTTCCTTGTCCTTGATATCAGGCTCGATGTTGAGGATCTCGGTAAATCTCTCGAAGCCCGTATAGCCGTTCTGGAACTGCTCGGTGAAATCAACGATTACTCTGATGGGCTCCGTGAATGTATTGATATACAAAAGGAACGCAATGAAGTCAGGGATCTCAACAAGCCCGTCAGAGATCAGGACCGCGCCTGTGATGATGACCACGATGTTTACCAAAAGGATAAAAGCCGTCATGCCCGACTGGAACAGACCGAGATAGAGATAACTGTTTTTCTTAGTCTTCAGGAAAGCATCATTGCCTTCTTTGAACTTATCGATCTCAATATCTTCATTGGCAAATGACTTAACGACTCTGATACCGGAAAGGTTATCTTCTGCTCTCGAGTTGATCTCCGCAACCTTTTTCCTGTTGTTCTTGAACGCCTTGCGCATCCTTTTGTTCAGGAAGAAAACAAATATGAACATGAAGGGCAGCATGATGAATGCAGCAGCCGTAAGGTATTTGCTGATACCAAACAGGATTATGAAGGCACCGACTATCTTAATGATGGAGATTACAATGTTCTCGGGGCCGTGGTGCAGAAGCTCCGTTATCTCAAAAAGGTCATTCGTGATCCTGCTCATGAGCTGGCCGGTCTTCTGGTCGTCGTAGAAAGAGAATGACAGCTTCTGCAGGTGTGCGAATATCTCGGCGCGCATGTTGTATTCCATCTTGGCGCCCATAACGTGTCCGATATTCGTTATGTAGAAGTTCGCGAAAAACTGTATGACAACAAGCCCCACGAGCACGATGCCGAGATTGATTATCCTCTCCTTCGCGCCCTGCTCCATGTAGATAACATCCGAAGTTATGTAGCGCACAACCAGCGGGATGACAAGAGCTATAGCGGAAGCCACAACAGCAAAGAACATATCCAGAAGGAATGTCCCCATGTAAGGCTTGTAATAGCTTATGAGCTTTCTTAAGTTCTTTAACATAAAAACTCCCGCAGGCTTCGTCTGATTATTCAGACATTATACCCGTGAGAGTCAAATTTTTATATATGATTTTGCGGCCAGTTTATCGAGCTTCTTCTGTCTCTTTGATTATCTGCTCCAAAACGTCCACCGCATTTGCTACCATAAGCGGACAAAACTCAGTAAAAAGATTGTTGTCTAAAGCGTATTGCCTACCTTCTGACGTCGAGATATCGCACTTGAGAAGGTCGTTGCAGATGTAAGATCCGTTTACCTTAGCGAACCTCTCCATCATCTTTTCATTGACTTCATTAGCCCTGATCCTGCTCTCCGGATCAGATTTATCGTATTGACCGTAAAGAGCTCCAAGCACCATGAGCGCACCTGTGCATGCGCCGCACACCTCGCCTTTGCGCATACCGGAACCAAAGCATGCTCCGAGCTTTAATGCCTGCTCTTCAGTAAGCCCGCATTCAGGCGCAAAAGCAGCCAATACAGCCTGTGAACAGTGGAACTTTCTTCCGAAATAATCAAGTGCTTTCTCTTTGTGTGTCATAGGTGCATTATAACCTTTTATCGAACCGTCTTTCCATTCCAGTCTGAAGAGGGCTTGCAAAGCTCAATATGCTACTGCTCATCCTCGCCTCTCCTGATCTTGCCAATATACAGCAAAGCATCTTCCCTGCTTACTTCTTTATCACCCTCGAAAAGCTTAATGCTGCCGATTTCACGAGGCTCCATTATTCCTTTTGCTATCACCTGCGCTATATGAGGTGCGCAGATCCTGCAGTCGTTCATATCCGGAATATCAGAAGGTGAAGGCAGGCTTTCTGTCTCATCGGGCTCACCGATGACCTTTTGCAGATATCTGTGGATTATTCTCGCACAGTTTTTGCGAAGGAGAATATCCTCTTTGCCGCCAAAATCTTCTCCATGGGTCCAGGATGTATCTTCTGAGAGCAGTTTTATGAATTCACCTGTCAAAAACACGTCAGATGCCCTCAAGTAACAATGTTACATTGCCGTAAGGCTCAATGATCACGGGCTTTTCGAGGATCCTGCGCGAAACAGTCGCAGAATCGCCGTTCCACACGTTTATCTCCTTCAAAGTCTGAACGTCCTTGAGTTCAGAGGGGAATTTATCACCCAATTTCTCTGCAATATAGTCCAGATCAAGATCGATATCTTCTTCTGCGATCTCATCTGACAGATTATAGATCGCGACCGCCAGCCTGCCGCCGGACAGAGGCTTGGCGAGCACATCTACCCTGTTAATATCCCGGATATATTCCTTGGAAGGATCTTCGCAGGGATATGTGGTGAATATTCGCTTTGCCTGGATGCCCAAAGGATCCTGATCGATACCGATAAGATACTCATTGGTGATTATCTTGCAGATATCGTCACCCTTTTCGACTCTTCTTAAGTCAAGACCGAGCATCAGTGGGGAATTCATCATGCACCACATGGACATGTGAGTGCGGTTCATTGCGGGAGTTAAACCGTTCATGCCGATCATGAGCATATCAGGGTCGTTCCAGCCGCGTTCAAGTGACGCGAACTCATCCATGATCACGCACTTGTTGTACTGTGACGTTATGCTGTTCGTGTATTTGTCGTACCATTGACCGGTGCCGTAATCTCCTTCAGGAGAGCCTACTGCAAAAGTGATATCGTTCAGTATTCTCCAGCTGTCGCCTATCTTGTAGCCCCAGTCAGAAGGCATGGTCTTGCCCCATTCGCAGATCGAATAGACGATGTCCTTATCAGGCATTGCTTTTCTTATCTCTTCAAGCAAAGTCGCATAAGACACCAGCGTATTTTCCTGCCTTCTGTGATTCATCAGGCGGATATTGTTAACGCCCTCGTGAAGCTTTATATCGATACCGTCAGACCATTTGAAATCTGTTGATGATTCAGTCTCGGGAAGCATGTCATCGAATGCGAGAACACCTGTCTTGTCATTCGACGTTCTGATCTGGAGCCACTGTCCGATGCCCTCTTCTTTTCCCGTCGCATAATTAACCGAGATCTTATAATCGCCATCGCACGGAACAGCAAGATCAAAGCTGACCTCCGAACTCTGAAGGCCTATGGGCGTGTTGTCAGGAGCTGTGCCGTCAAACGTTCCGATAGCAGTTATGTAACCGTCTTTGATTTGCGCTCTCATACCTGAGACCGTTACATCTTCAGGATCCAGGATCGCTTCAAAATCAGGACCTGTGACCTTTATATTCTTAATGTTCGGTGCATATGAATACTTGGCATTCTCAGGATCCGCAAAGGTCGCGTTGTCCCACATGTAATAGCAATTATCAACCTTGATGTAATCGATGTCCCATTCGCGGTAAGACTCGGCGTCTTCTTTCTCATGACCGTGCGTTCCGACAGCAGCACCGCCGCAAAGATTTGTGCCGATGTCGTTATACATTCCGAACTTCAATCCCTTGCCGTGGATATAATCTGATATTGCCTTAAGGCCGCCCGGGAATCTCTCTTCGTGATTAACGAGCTTGCCGTCCACTCTCTGAAAGCTGTAGCAGCCGTCATCTAAAACAACATACTTGTAGCCGAACTTATCAAGGCCAAGCTCAATGATCTTATCTGCCTGCGCTCTTGTAAGCTCTTCATTGTTGTTGCTTCCGAAAGGATTCCAGCTGTTCCAGCCCATAGCAGGAAGCCTCTTGGGGCCTCTGCAAGGAAGAGGTTCACCATTATCGAAAGAATCAAATCTGTATCTGTCGTCTGATATTATCGCCGGTCTGTCATTAACCTGCTCAAAGACATATTCCATGAATACATCTGCCTTTTGATTGTCATTGTACCTGTCAATCCGCTTGAATCCATATTTCTCATAAAGTCTTAGAGCTGCATCGTATTTTGACATCGAATCGAGCACGACGCGCTTATAGCCCTTCTCTTTGGAATAAGTCATCGCCAGATCAAGAAGCTTATAACCGTATCCTTTTCCGCGCAGCTCTTGGGACAGATACATAGCTTTAAGCTCTGCTGTAGTATCGTTTTCTTTCCTTATACCAACAGTGCCGGCGACTTTATCATCTGTGAGCAGGCACCAGAAACAGTCGAACTCTTTTTCGATGTCGTTATAAAACGAATGCCTTCCTTCAGGCTCAAATGCTTTGCCTATCTCAAGAAAGCATTTATCCGTAAATTCGAAAACATCTTCCTTAAGTGATTCCTTATAAACTACGATCTGTTCCATCATTTATACCCGGGCGAAAAACTTTAATAAATGCATTCTAACATAAGAGCAGACATAAAACGTTTGTGCTAACATATTAGCGGGGTAATAGAACAATGAAGATAAAAAAGCTTAAAAAAGAGCTCGAGCGGCTCGGCATCGACGGCAGCAACATCAACATAGGCGGAAGCGTCTCTTACGAGGGCTGCTATAATCTGCTTCAACGTCAGGACGGCACGTGGGAGTATTTTTATTGCGAGAACTCACAGAAAGCAGGTCAGAAGATCTTCGACAAAGAAGATGACGCTGCAGCATATTTCATCGATGTGGTGACAAAGCAGTCACAGAAAAACAGTGCTAAGAGGAAGAAAAAAATTTTGCGTCCTCACGACGGCATACTGCCCTTCCAATATTACTTTATCTTGGGGCTCTTTATTTTCAGTTCCTTGTTCGGCCTTTTCTTCGTGATCATTCTGCCGGTTACACACAGTATGAACTGGACTTTCGGGTTCTTTATAGGATGGACGATCATTTACGCTTTCCTCGCTTTCTTCTGGGCAAAACAGGAACGGTATCGGAAGTTTGAATACATTGCGACACCGATCATCTTCACCCTCCTGAGTCTGGGATGCATTGCTATAATGGTTTTTGCTTTCATCTCCTATTGGCACGATATCTTTTGCGGCATAGACGTCATCTCCAATATAATTGCCCTGATCGCAGTAGAGGGATGCTTTGGAGCTATGGCATGGGCATTCTTCCATTTCTTCGTTCAGGAATACGTGGAAAGATTCATCGATAACTTAAAAGACCGCAATAAGAAAAAGTCCCAAAATGACATCAAACCGGTAACTGTCAGAATTAAAAAGGCCGACAAGAAAAAATAATTATTTGAACTTCACTGCCGCTTGGAATCTGCCCTCTTCTGATGCCAGTTCGAGAGCAAACCTGAGAATGCTTAAGTTGTTTTCAGCGATGGCTAATCCGAGGCCTGTGCCTTTGTTTCCTCTCGAATCGTCGCCTTTGACAAAAGGCTTCTTAAGAGAATCAACATTCTCGTAAGTCATTGATGTCATATTGGATATCGTGAGTTTTCCGGAATCGATACTGATGTCGATCACGCTATCAGCCTCACGGTATCTGTAACAGTTCGAGAGAAGGTTATCTATAGCCTGCTTAAAAAGAATTCTGTCTGTTTTAAGTATTACATCATCACCTTTGATCTCTGCTTTCATGTCAGGAAAATCTTTAAGACTATCCACGATAAGTTCCTTAACGTTTATGTCTTCCTCGCAGACATCCACTTTGCCGGTCTCGCTCCTCGAGAGCGCGAGCATATCTTCTACCATATGATCCATTGCAGACACTTTGTCGCTTATCTTCCTTGAGAATTCGCCTGTTTTCGCAGCATCACCGGGAGCGGATTCAATGCTCTCGGCATAGGCCGCGATAGCTGCCAAAGGTGTTTTAAGATCGTGGGCCATAGCTTCAGTAGTCTTGGTCCTGTATTCAAAGATCTTCCAGACTGTCTTATCTTTCTGGTATCTCACAATTGCCCAAACAAATGAGGCAACAAAAGCAGAAAGCAATGATGCGATAACAATAAGTGCACAGGAAAAAGGTGCATATTTTAATACAGAATTGGGATGCTTATATTCCGGAATATAGTAACCTATGGTCCATGCAAGGTTTTTCAGTTCACCGCTGTTTACTTTTTCTTCGAATTCGCTTCGTTCCAACCAGCTCGAAATGCCGTCATTATCAAGATCACAATAGTAAACATCTTTTATGTCTTCTGAAGAAAGATCAGAATTTTTATAAGATATTCCAAACCACCTTGACACTTCACCCGGTTTCCAGTCGTCGCCCAAGACCACCTCTTCATATCCTTTTGTATCAGCAGGTGTACAGTCGATCTCATATGTCTCATCCATATAAGTCACTCTGATAATACCTGGAATAAAAGTGTGTTTTTCTCTATTAACGTATGCTGTTACCAGTTCAGCATGTTCGAAATAATCATATTTGCCCACATGTTTCAGACCCATCTCTCTTAATAAAGGGTCTCTTAACCAGCTCGAATACATTTCCCTTTCAGCCCTCGGATCAAATTGTCCGTCCATGAAAGAATTCAGCGGTTCACAATACGACATATCTTCTATGAAATAGGTGTCACTGACATATTGTCCGAAATCGGTCTTCGTTGTTGATGAATAAAAAGACGCATCCTCGGTGGTAAGTTTCAATTCACCAACCGTTACTTCTGCATATGTGTAATTAAGATTTTGGAATACAGCCAGCCATATTTTTACATCAGCCAGTTTTTCCGGATATTCATCTGAATCAGGATCAGTGTTGTACAGTTCTTTGAGTGATAATTCTATGTTATCTATGGTTGTATACAATTCACCAATTACCATCTCTTCGACATAATCGTCCAGTTTTTTCCATGCATAGACTGCAACTAACGAAAACACCGCCAGCATTATAACGAATCTTAGCCAGAATATCTTACCGAATTCAGGCTTTCTTATCGAGCTCTTTCTGATCGATCTTTTTCCCATACTTTCCCTCCGGCATTACCCCGTGATCAGACTATCTTGTAGCCGCCTCCGATCACGGTCTTGATGGCGTCCCCGCTGCTTCCAAGGCTTTTTCTGAGTTTCTTGATGTGACCGTCAACGACTCTGTCGGAGCCGTCAAATCCGATACCCCACACCAGATCCAAAAGCCTGTCTCTTGCAAGGACATGTCCCTTGTTCTCCATGAGAACCTTCAGGAGGAAATACTCTTTGGGAGCCAGATCTATCCTGCGTCCGTCAGCTTCGACTTCCATGCGCAACGGATAAAGCCTGATACCACCGCATTCTAAGACGATCTCTTTCTTCATCTCCGCTTCAGTCCTGTTAAGAAGCGCAAGGCACTTCGCATAAAGCACCTTAAGTGAGAACGGCTTTACCATATACTCATCCGCACCGATCTCGTAGCCTCTTAAGATATTGTCTTCGTTCGCAAGTGCAGTCAGAAAGACTATCGGACAATTACTTTTAGCACGCAGAGCTTTACAGACATCGAAGCCGCTTACTCCCGGAAGCATGATATCCAGGACCGCGATATCGTAATCGTTCCCTCCGATAAGCTTTAACGCGGTATTTCCGTCAGGAGCAGTATCTACGTCAAAAGAACCCTTGTCCCTAAAGAAATCGGCAACAAGCGTAAGCAGTTCTTCAGCGTCTTCGACTATCAGGATCTTGACCATCAGGATTTCCTCCTTGCGGCCATTCTAAAGTATCGATGTGTCGTCTGTATGTCCATTTCGATCAATTTTGAAAAGATAAAAACACCCTATTAACAGTTTTATTCTACTACAAATCGTAATACCGCCAAATCAGCAATAACAAAGCCCCCTCACGATTTGGAGAGAAGTGAGAAAGGGGGCTTTGAAAAACTTTATACAGGTATTATCCCTGACATATTAATCGTTACAGAACCTGGCAGATTTATTGACCTTGTCTGCAACTTCTAATATGATTTTATCGACACCGTGTTGATTTAACAATACGCAGTTTATAAAATTTCGTTGCGAAATCGACACATCGTATCTAATTGTCTATTTTTTCGGAGAAAAACTATGGCTGTTTCAAGAAGAACTGAAATGACAAAGCTTTTGTTCAGAACTGCTCTGATAGAACTCATGCAGGAAAAACCTTTTCACAAGATAACCGTCAAGGAGATCTGTGAACAGGCAGACCTGAACCGCACTACTTTCTATCTGCATTATTCTGACCAGACCCAGCTGCTCAACGACATAGTAGCAAAACTCGAGATCGATACTGCCGAGCATTTCTCATCAGTAACCGGCACGGGCAATGATATAGATCTACTGTCTAAACACCTGGAATACATTAAAGATAATGCAAAGATCTACAGGACTCTTATGGGCAGCAATCTGGATTACGATATAAAAACAAACATCTTCAAAAACATGATAGACGATATGAAAGATAAAATGCCTGCTTTAGCAAGCCGGATCGAGAGCCCGTATGTGTACAAGTTCATAACCTTCGGCTGCGGAAGTGTTATATCCCAATGGATAGATAACGGCTTTGATCTTGAGACCCGCGAGATGGCTAATCTTCTTTACAACCTCTGTAAAAAGGCCGGCAAGGTTCAAATAAGCTAAATGCTAAAAAGGCCCCGGGGAATCTCCGGGGCCTGATATTTTCCGTTATGTGAGGCCGTCTTACAGCTGAGGTGTCTCGTTGAACTGCGTTCTCGGGCTCTTGTTAACATGGATGAACATGTTGTGCAGGAGGTTAACGCTCGTAAGGATAACTTCACCCTGGTTGAGCTTTCTGACGTGCTTGATGGCGTAATCGTCAAGGTGGCTCTCTACCGCACGGATCTCATCGTTGAGCATGAGTCTGTGGATGAGCATCGTACCGATCTGACCGAAGAGGATAGGAGATACGTCCTTCGGGTTTTGTGTTGTCAGGTAAAGGAAGATACCCTTCTTACGTCCTTCTCTTGCAAGGAGTGTAAGACCGCCGTGATAGTCCTTGTCGGAATATCTGGACTTTGCATATCTGTGGACCTCATCGATGAAGAATACGAACGGCTTGATGTTCTCTCTGGACATTACGAAAGTACTTACGAGGTCAATGATCATTCCGCCGATACCTTCAGATGCACCGAGTTGTGATGTATCGATGTAAAGACTCTCTTCAGGAAGATGAATGAAGTCTTCAATAACATCCAGGAGGTTATACATGCTGGGGTCATTGGAGAAGAATGACAGGAACTTCGTATTTGTCATCTGATACTGGATCTTCTGAACGAGTGAAGAATTGAGGTTAGCTCTCAAAGTATCGTAACGGTACTTGAAGTTGTAATTGTTGTCTCTGTCAGGCTCACAGACTGACTCAGCCTGGATCTGCTCAGGGAGGAGCTCAATGTTGAAGTCAACATCATCCTTGCCTACTGAAGCGATATTCTCCTGAACCTCTTCGATGTCCTCACCTACCTTGTTGTAGTATGTGGACTCGCCGATCTTCTTCATGTAACGGAGTGATGTGATAGCCTCTGAAAGGACAGCGCCCTGTGAGCTGTTCTCTGTCTCGAAAAGCTTTTCCCACTGCTCCATGGAGATCTTACCGGGAGATACCGTCGTATCTACACCGAGAGTAAGCTTTGTGATCTCGTCGTTAGAGAAAGCATTCCTGTACTCGCCCGTAGGGTCAATGATAAGAGCCTTACGTCTTGTGGAAACCACCTTATCAAGGATAGCGAGAGCTGTTGTGGACTTACCGCTGTTCGTAGCGCCGATGCACATAAGGTGACGGTTGAAGAGCGTGCTGGGCTTGAGGGATACCTCAGCCTGTGACTTATTAAGATATGTAGCGAAAGGAGGAAGCGGTTCTTCATCTTCTCCCGTAAACTCGAGAGACTGGAGGAAGAGCTTATATACTTCATCAGTAGCGAGGTAGACCTTATCGGTGATACCGAGGGTGTTGAAACCTGCGAGCTGGAACTTGGAAGCTTCTGTAGGCATGAGAGAGATCGTATCGATGCAGATCTCCTGATAGTCATTGGACTTTGTCGTGCCGGATGACATCTCGTAGATGCTCTTTCTTGAAGCCTTGTTCTCGAATACTTCTCCGAGGAACAGACCTACGACCGAGTCAACGATTACGAAGTAGTTGATGGTGTTAGGAAGAAAAGACTTATTAAATCTGCTTCTGTCTGACATCAGGGTGAGATTATCGATCTGGGCAATACAAGAACTTCTGTAAACCTGAGTAACCTTTCCAATGTAGAATTCCTGCGGGTCCATTCCTGCATAAAGTTGTTCAATCGTCATGTGAAGCCTCCTGCGTATTTGTTACTTAAGGTTCGGAGCGAACCTCTTAATATTATATTCTTTCCAAAAGTAAAATTGGTAACTTTTATGTAAATCAGATAAGCCTGTAAGCGTCGTCAGGCGTTATGTTACCTTCCTTTGTGTATATGAGCCGGTCCGCGCTCTTCTTCCATATCAACATGCTTGATATCTATGTGCTCACCGGCCGCCAGGTTATCGAGAAAGCCGTTGGGATCGTCAATGACCGACTGGTCCTTCGGAATGACTATCATGAATGACTGTTCTCTCATACTTTTCCCTCTTGGTTAAGATTGGGACAGATATCCCGGAGTTATCTTTTCTTTTCGATAAAGATCTTTTTGCCGGGCTCATCCGGTTCGAACTTATCAGAAGAGACACGCACGATGGCCGTGCCATACGGTTCCGTAATGAATTCCATGAGAGCCGGCTCATACATCAGCGCTGAATTGACCGACCATATCTCAATATTACCGGTATCGTTTATATATTCGTCAGTCTCATCGCCCACACTGAAGAACCATCCGCTGTCGCGGTCATCCACAGGCTCGTCACGCGTGCCGTAACCGATCTTATAACCGCCTTCGCGGACCTTTTTAGAGACCATAACGATCTGGCTCATCATATTCTTGCGCTCTACCATCGGCTCAAAGGCATCTTTAATAGAAAGAAATACTTTTACCGATTCTTCGTCAGGAATGCCTTCACAATCAAGCTTTCTGATATCGTCATCCCAGACTTTTTTTGCGTCGGCATTTTTCGCAAGAAGCACAGCCAGATTAAGAAGCTCCTTCTCATCAGCATCAACCGTATAATTCATTTCCACGGGCTCTGCATGTCCCCTGTCACCATAGACATAAATGCTCAGTCCGCAGTCGGTATAGAGCGTGGCCTTAACTGCTCCCAGATTCTCTTTGTCATTGTAAAAGATAAAGAAACACGGCAGGTGATCGTTGACATACCAGTCAAACTCAGTCCCGTTCTTTCCGTTCATATAAAAGACGGCGCCGTCCTTCTCAAGGTCAGACATCTTTACAGAAGGAAGATTTTCTTCCAATGCTTTGAGCATAAATCCTTGGACTTGCCCGAAAATCTTATTCATACCAATACCCCTTATCCGTTTTGTGTATGCGAAAACTATTTATCCATCGTCGCGATCATATGCATGACAATATGGAAGGCTCTCGAAAAACCTCCGGTATAGTCTGCCTTATCGAGCGCATCGGATATCAGGATCGGATCATCCGTTCCGATTACATCAACGTCACAGCTGACCAGGTACTGTACCGTATCATCGCGGTCTACGGTCCAGCAGAAGACCAGTATTCCCTGCTCGTGCATATCACGGACCAGTTCAGGAGTTACATAGGTCTCTTCGATCGTGATATTGTCGGTATACTCGATATCGTACAGATCGCCCATTGCTATAAACATGCAGTAGCCCTTGGTTATCTCAGGATCGAGTTCGGCGACACGCTGGAGCCTTGAAGCATCCTGGGCAATGATCATTACGTTATCGTGCATTCCGGTCTTATTGATGATCTCCAGGACGTTCTCTTCAAAATTTACGTCATCCGGGTGTCCCTTAAGCTCGACCTGTACATTCATGTCGTTCTCTTTAGCCAGCAGGAGCGCTTCCTCAAGAGTCGCTATATAGACATCATCATAATCTCCCGGCATCCATTCACCGAGTTCATACTCAGATAATTCTTCGTAAGTGTGGTCATGTATGGCCACATTCTGCCCTGTCACTCTCTTGAGCGTCTGATCGTGATTGCAGACAATGACACCGTCAGAAGTCTGGTGGACATCAAGCTCTATCCATTTCAGGTTCTCGCTGGCTGCCAGCTCGAAGGCCGGCATTGTATTCTCGGGCGCATTTGCGTTATCACCGCGGTGGGCACAAACGAGCGGTCTGTCTACGTCTTCCATAAGATAAGAATAATTGTATGTCATCAAAACAAGTATTCCGAATGACATCACGCCGAGCGCGGCCAAAACCAGTATCGTCCTCCGCTTTGTATAATGCTTAACTTTGAAAATGTCTTCAGACAGGGTATGGTGTTCGTTCTTCTCATCCAGATACTTGTAGAACAGTGCCGTGATGGCAGCATTATTGATAGCGGGCGAGATAATACTCCTTAGTATCTGCCTTAAAACATAAGTATATGTTCCGACGTCTTCCGACTTGGAAACAATGCTGCTGTCACCCTTAAAGAAGGATATAAGCTCCTTGCCGTTGACTACGATCACAGACGAGATCGAATTTATAAGGAAATTCAAGATGATCGTAAGCAGGAACATCGTGAGCAATATCTCGATAAAATGCCCCTTTACGAGTTTTCGAGACTTTGAACAGCTCTTAAAAAATGACTCTTTCTGAAGGATAAAGCTGTTGATGGAGAATACATATACCGTCAGGAAAAGGACCAAAGCCAGATATGCGATGTTATAAACGATATTCAGCCATTTGGTGTAATCGATCGTCTGATTTACAAAGCCCGGAAGGATCAGCTTAAAAGTCGAGCTGGAAAGCGGAAGGATCTTTGTTAATGGGAATAACACCAGGACAAACAGGATGAGCGGCCAGTTTCTGGGATTAAGCGCCTTCCTGCACGCTCTGAAGCCTGCCAGGAACATGCATGTAAGATTCGTCTCATACCCTGCCTTGGCAACTGAGAATGTATGAAGCAGGCCTGCTATCTCAAACAAAGAGAACAAAGTAACGATGACTGCAAATATGATCATCAGCAAAATGGATACAGGATGGAAGAATACCTGCTTGGCATTGACGGGCGCGATATACGTTTGTCCGCTGACCCACATCATCGCGCTGAAAAGCAGTTTTTTCAGGATGGAGGTGGCAAAAGCAGTGAATATCGTGCAGAACAGGATAAAGATCATTGCTTCACAAAAATCCAGCCTGAACAATGACAGGACACTCTTTAAGAATTCCCAGAAGCCTTGAAAGAACCCGCAGATCTTGGTCCTTGCCAAAGCAAGCAGGCTGCCTTTGCCTGCAACAGTCCCCTTATGAGATGTCATAAACATGCACCTCTGATCTCTTTTAGCCGTTCCCGGCCTGTGATATTTTTCATAACCTGATGATATCACACGCCCTGTTGAGCTTGCGATTGATTTTTATAAAAAGGTAAAAACAGCATTTATATGCCTGTTGTCGATTAAGAGTTATAATTTAATAATATATGGCTGGACGCAAGAAGAACAAATTCTTTACCGCAGAGAGGATCTCCATGGCAATAATCCTGGTGGTCATTGTTCTGCTTTTCATATACTTTGCCAAGGACATAATGGTCCCTCTGTTTAAGATGCATATGGACGGCGATACTGCAGGCGCCAGTGAGATCCTCAAGAACAACGGTGTAGCAGGAGGAATCAGCGTAATCCTTATCGAAGCGCTGCAGATGGTAGTAATCTTCATCTCCGCGGAATTCATTCAGATCTCAAGCGGCCTGAGCTATCCGATATACCTGTCTCTTCCGTTGTGCGATATCGGCATCTGCCTGGGCGCCACCATTATCTTCCTTCTGGTCCGCGTATTTAATTACAAGAGCTCCACATATGAGAAGCAGCGAGGCGCGATAGACAAGATCGCTTCAGCTGCGCAGGACCGTAACACAGTCCTGCTGTTGTATCTTCTTTTCTTCATGCCGTTCATCCCGTTCGGCGCGATCTGCTATTACGGAAGCAGCACCAAGCTCTCATACGGCAAATACATGCTTACGGTCGCCACCAGCGCGATTCCTTCGGTCGTTGTTTCAGTTCTTATCGGACAGGCCGGAATGGCATTCCTGTCGAGCAACATTCCTCTTTGGCTCCTGGTAGTCATCGTAATCATCCTGTCAGTGCTTCTTTTCGCGCTGATATATTGGTTCATGCATAAGTTCGTCCTTAAGGACACTGATAAGACACCCGCTTCGCTTTACTATGACATCTTTTTCGCTGTCGTTAAGATCCTCCATATCGGAAGGAAAAAGCCCGTAATCGACGACGTGCTCCTTAACGAAGCCGAATCGCCGTACATTTTGCTTGCCAATCACGAGACTTCCGAGGATTACTCTTACCTTCATTATCTGGCCACTGCAAACAATCCGTCATGCCTGATAAAAGAATACTATTGCAACAAACCGCTGTTCAAAACAATCGTAAAGCACTGCGGCTTTATCCCTAAAAAGCTCTTTACGCCGGACTTCAGATCCGCGATGAAGCTTAAATCACTGATCAAAAAAGGCCACCCGGTATTGATATATCCCGAGGGCCGTCTCTCGCCTGACGGACGCACAAACAAGATCGTCGAAAAAGGCGGAGAATTCTATAAAAATCTGGATGTTGATATCGTCCTTGTTAAGGTCGAAGGCGGTTACTATGTAAAGCCCAAATGGCGCAAGAGGACTTACAATACCGATGTTGACATCACAGTAAAAAGAGTCCTTAAACGGAGCGAGATAGCCTCCATGAGCGGCGAAGAATTAGACCGCATCATTGCAGAGACTCTATATACCGATGCATCTCTACTTACGAATCACAGATACCGCCAGAGAGATAAGGCTGCAGGTCTTGAGAGGCTCTTGTACCGCTGTGCAGACTGCGGCGATCTCTATAAGACAGCAGGCAAAGGCAACACGCTCATTTGCCGTTCCTGCAGCGCCGTCCATACTCTTGATGAAAGATATCACTTTACAGATCCTGTTAAGACCATCCCTGCTTACTACGATACTATACGCGCCATGGAAGAAAAGGAGATCGACAGCCTTACATTGTCTTCAAATGTCAGGATGAAAGCTTTCTCGGGCAAAGGAAAAACTCTTAAAAACGAAGAAGGCACAGCGACTCTTGATAAGGACTGCTTCAGATATAAATCTGCTTCAACAGAGTTTACTGTTCCTGTAGAGAAGTTGCCCGCTTTGGAATTTAAATGCGGAAAGAGATTCGAGCTTTATCACGAGGGTGATCTTTACTTCTTCTATCCCAAGGAAGATCCTGTCCAGGTAGCACGCTGGGCTCTGATCATCGATATATTGGCTGACAAAAGAATTAAGGAATAAGCCTTGCCTTATTCATCCTGCTTAATCATATACCAGACATAACATACCGCCGCACCGATAACTGCAGCTCCTGAGACGAACACCATGAGCAGTCCGGGGCCACTATGGACCTCAATGTATCTATTTTCTATAATTGCTGACGTCTCGAGGTTTGCCCTGAGTCTCGCCATCTCAATGAAGCCCCAGAACAAGCTCGCTAAGTTAAGAGCTGATGCAACGATTACACCTTTTTTCAGTCTGTCTACTACAAAACCGATTATTACGAGCCCCGTTACCAATATCGCTACGCCTGAAAAATTCGTTATAAGGAGCCTTGGGGACTTTCCGACCATGGGAATACCTCCCATGAGAGTCTCGCTTTCCACTATATAATAAGGAAGGAAGACCGTAATAATAGACAACACGCCGGCGGCCATCATCGCGATCTTCCTCTTATTCATAATACTGTCCCCCTAAATGGATAAAAAGCCTGAATATTCCCCTTTAAAAATCTTTATAGTAACTGATCAAGCAACGTCATATGACTTCAGGAGATACGTTCCTGACTGTGACACATCAACAACTGCTGAACCGTAAGAGACCTTTTTAAGTGTCTTGTCCATTGAAGCCTTGGCAGGTGTTAACTTGTAGTACTCTTTGAGTCCGCTGCTGTTGAGCGTTGCAAACGTGTCGAGATCGATCTCATAAATAGTGAATTTCAAGGTTAAAGTACCGTCGCCGTTATTCTTAATGGCCTCAACGATACCGATACGGTTGTAGCTCTCACCTGCTCCGGGCTGATACCAGATCTTTCCGTCTTTGTAATAAGGACCTGCAGCAGAATCACCGTAAGCTTCCGGCGGAGTATGAAGCTTCTTAATGTCTTCATCCTTCACGCCTTTACCGAAATACTTTCCGATAACAGCCTGAGCCTTTTCTGCCGAGAACATCTCATATGAGACATCGCCGTTCTTTGCAGTGCTGACCTCACTCTGGGCATTGATCTTGAGATGGATATATACAAAGTCCATATAACGGTCAAGCTCTGCAGTAGAAGAGTCAAAATCCCAGAAAAACTGCTCAGCAAAGTTTGTAATGAAAGTATTGGCATATTCCTGCTGGTCCGCATCGAGAGCGACATTGGAATTGTCACCGCTTGTAGCCTGTGTATCACCCGATGTGACTTTTGATTCTGAAGAAGCGGATGTATCTTCGGATGCAGCTTCCGAGCTGCTCTCAGATGTTACAACTTGAGAAGTGCTCTCTGCAGTCTCTGCTTCGGAACTGCTCTCTGATGTTACCGTGTCCAGAGCGCTGCCGGAAGGCTCAGTCGTTTCTTCGGTCTTTTTGCAGCCTGCCATGGCTCCTGCAGCCAGGCATGCGCTTAGTGCCAACGCACAAATCTTTACTCTTTTCATAATATTTTCCCCATAATAAAAATCTCTGTCTGAAGTCACCCTCAGACATAGCAATTATACCATTCACTTCGCGCTGGAAAACAAAAATCGGTTAATACCAAAAATCATTGACAAGTTAGACCTGTGGTCATACTATTTAGATAAATTTCTAAATAGGTGCTCTATGGCTTTTGAAGATACGTTTAAAGCTTTATCTGATCCGGTAAGACGCCGGATACTGACTCTGCTTAAGGGCGGCATGATGTCGGCCGGTGATATCGCATCTAATTTCGATATGACCGGAGCCACGGTGTCATACCACCTGTCGGTACTTAAGAAAGCAGACCTTATTTACGAGAAGAAGGAAAAGAACTTCATCTACTACGGCCTTAACATGACCGTTGTGGAAGAAATGATGCTGTGGCTGAGTGATCTGAAGGGGGATAGTGCAGATGACAAGCAGGAATAAGGGGATATTAACGGCTGTTCTATGTATAGTGATAAGCTTGCTGCCGTTTTTAATAGGTTTGATCTTATATAACAAGCTTCCGGACCAATTGCCGATACATTACAGTATCGAAGGAGAAGCAGATGCATTCGCGGACAAGATGCTGAGCATATCGCTGCTTCCGGGCATCTGCGCCGGGCTCACGCTGATACTGGCGATCGCGCTTCATTCCTTTGCGGAGAAGTCGCCTAAGGTCTTTGCGAGCGTTCTGTTTATATGGCCGCTTTTATCATGTTCGATACAGGGTATGATGCTTTGTGAAGCATTCGGGTTCCCCGTCAATGACATGACAATTACGATGATACTCATGGGGATCATTTTCGCAGGACTCGGGAATGTCATTCCGACCGTAAGGCCTAATGGCTGGGTAGGCGTAAGATTCCCCTGGATAATGGACGACGAAGATGCATGGAACAAGACCCAGCGCTTCACGGGCATGCTGATGGTCTTACTGGGTATCCTGTTCCTTATCGAGGCATTTGCCATGATCGGCGGAACAAGCGGCGCGATCGCACTGCTGTTGTGGGGAACGATAATCCTGGTCGTGATCGCGGCAATATATTCTTACGCAGTATCCCGCTAATCTTTTGGAGTGTTCGCGAAAAACTTCACGGTAAACGGTATACAGATGATGCTCGTGATGACATCTGCAACTGCCTGCGCAAACTGAATGCCGGTAAGTCCGAACAACTTGCTGAAGATCAGAAGTATCGGAATGAAGACCAGTCCGTTGCGAAGCGACGACAGGAATGTCGCGTTGAATTTGTATCCGATACTCTGGAACAGCATGTTGTTGCACACCTGGAAAGGCACAATTACGAGCGCTAAACACTGCGCGCACAAAGCAGGAGTGCCGATTGCTATAACTTCAGGATCATCCCTGAATATCTGAATGCACTTAGAGGCATTAAAGAAGACTGCCTCTGAAACCGTAGCGAGCAATATCGTACCGAATATCAATGTAAAGAAAAAGCCCTTACGGACACGGGAATATTTCTTCGCTCCGAAATTGAATCCGCAGATCGGCTGGAAGCCCTGACCGATACCGAGCACCGCGCTGAAGATGAACATGCTGATCCTGTTCGTAATGGCCATCGCGGCAATCGCAGCATCGCCATAAACACCCGCAGCATTGTTGAGGAACATGGTCGAAAGGCTTGCTAATCCCTGACGCGCAAGGCTCGGGAGACCCGTGGTCACGATGTTGCCAAGCGTTGACACATTAAACTTCACATACTTGACCGCCAGCGAAGTCTGGGTCTTTTTGAGGATAAACATTGTAAGGAGCAGAGCCCATGAGACATACTGCGAGATCGCGGTAGCAAGACCCGCACCCAATATGCCCATACCCATTTTCTTCATAAAGAGCATATCAAGGAATATGTTTAAGATGCCGCCTGACGTAAGGCCTATCATGGCAAAGAAGGCGCGTCCTTCGTATCTCAGGATATTGTTCATGACGCAGCTCGATACAAGAGCGGGAGCAGCGCAGAGGATGCAAATGGCATAAGTGCGCGCGTAAGGAAGGATGGTCGGCGTGCTTCCCAAAAGCTTCATGAGCGGATTAAGGAAAAGGCTTCCTGCTATGAGGAAGAAGAATCCCGCGATCAGGGCAGAATAAAAGCCTGTGGCCGAATACGCCCTTGCGCTCTCGATATCCTTTTGTCCGAGCTTTCTGCTGATGATGCTTCCGCTTCCGTGACCGAACATGAATCCGACCGCCTGAAGGATCGCCATCAGACCCAGAACAACACCCGTGGCACCGCTGGCCGCAGTATTGATCCGGCCGACAAAATATGAGTCCGCCATGTTGTAAATGGTGGTGACGAACATGCTGATCATGGTCGGAATACCGAGCTTGATTATCAAGCGCGGCACCGGCTCCTGCGTCATCATCTCATATTGAGTTTTATATTTCTTCATTACGAATCTACTTCCCTGCTGATCTCATTGAGATATTCACGGTATCTTTCCACGTGATGTCTCATGGCAAGATCAGAATCCGCATATTCCAAAAGGCCCTTGGTGTCAACCCACTTATAATCGGTGGTCTCGCCTTCCTGAAGGACAATGGAATCCTTGTCGCAATGTACGATAGCCAGATATGAAAAATAAATGGTATGGCTGTAATCACTGACTGACCTGCTGACAAGATCAAGACTGTCTGCCCTAAGTCCGGTCTCTTCAAAGAGCTCTCTTACTGCACACTCTTCAGGGCCCTCGCCCTTCAGCGCTGCGCCGCCTGCACCGGGCTCCCAAAATCCCGGACAAATAGGCTTATCGGGATGCCTCTTTGTCAAAAGATACGAACCGTCCGTGTGCCTGACCAGGATGTCGCATACCAAATGATATCTTCCTTCAGGGAGATCATTATTTTTCCCGTTCTTTCTCTCCCAGATTCCGTCTGTTTTATTACCTTCTCTGTCGTAAAGATCCCAAAGTTCCATATGATTTATTCCACTCAAATAAGCATTTATCCGCAAGGCCCGCCTGCAGACAGAGACATTTTAGCACAATTAAATACCACTGATTTTAAAGAAAACAGCGTTAGGAACTATTGTCCCAAAAACGGAGTTTTATCTGATGATCTCAAACAAACGGTCAGCCGATGTGCAGATATATGTAGCCAAGCCGTCTTTATCGCGCCCGTTATTTTTGTTAAGCCAAAGAGATCTGATCCCGACATTATAAGCGCCGATAACATCGGTCTCATACATATCGCCGATATAGATAATATTCTTCCGCGCTTCGGAAGGATTGTCTTCCAATGCCTTCTTGACCGCAAGCTCAAAGAAGTCTTTGCAAGGCTTTATTCTTCCAAAATCCGCACTGGACCAGAGCTCATTAAAGTATTCCCCTATCCCGAATCTGTTAAGGACCTCCATCAGCGCCTCGCCGCGGAAACCGCTGTTGGATAACACATACATAGGGATATTGTTTTCGCTGCACTGCTGAATAAATTCCCGGATATCAGGATCCAATTCAAAGCCGTTGCAGAGCATCAGGAAATCAGCCTCCTCAACAAAGCTCATTGACAATTTGTCACCGCCGAACTTCTTCGCAAACAGAGGCAGTTCTTCTTTTACAAAGGGATATTCGATCCCCTCAGCATGCTTAGATAAAAGCACCTGAAACAATTCCTCTCCGTAGGCCTTCATGTCTTCGAACGGGCATTTGTCCTTATAATAGCTTTCCCAAAACTGCCTAAGGCCGAGGTTAAAATCAATGCTCCGGCTGTTAAGAAGAGTCTCGAAAAAATCGAAGATGATGATCATGTTTTCTCCCGGTTATTTACTGTTCTATCCAGAACTCATTTATCTTATCCGGCAACATATCAAGATCCGTTCCGAAATAAGTGATGCAATCCTCTTCCATCGTTTCCGGAACATTAAAGTATCTTCCGTCAGAATCTATTCCATAGAATTCACCGCCGCCATTGGATCCGATTATAATCTTTCCCGGCAGATACTCTGACACTTCGTAATCCTGATTTATCTCTTCCAATTCTTCCAAAGGATACAAGACAAACCAGGTCTCACCTATATCGCCCTCTCCGCCATTGTGCTGAAGCATAAAGTCAATGTACTGTTGAGGCAGGGCTACACCGTTGATCTCAGCAACAGCATCCCCCTCATACGGTTCGTTAAACTCGAATTCGTTCCAATTGCCCATGATCACTCCTTAAAAACTGTTTCCTAAAACCATCAATATAATTCCGATCACAACAAACGTTACTGCAAACAGTATGAACAGGTCCTTTTGCTGAGCACGCTGATTATAAATAGCTTCCGGATGCTCAGGAGAGATGTTGATCTTTACAGGACCAAGTGCAACAGAGCAGTCTTTTGAAATCTCAAAGCCGTCATAGCAGCCTGTATAAACGACGCCACCATACCTGTATGTAAAAACAGGCGAAACCATAGGCGTGCCGCTATCGGGGAATGCGTTCTCGCCGCTGTCTGATTCAAAGTATCTGGCATACCCGATACACTCAGCGTCAACCGCTTCTGAATATACCCTCTGTCTTACGGTAAGTCTTAAAACCAGCTTAACAAAAAGCATTATGCCGATTCCGGTCAGAGTAACACCGATAGTCGCAAACAGCTTAAAGTAACCCAGGAGATCTTTGAAGAATACAAGCCATGACAAGAGCGGCAGAATGACTGCAAGGCCGATAATTATATACGTCGCCACCTGATTTGCAGTATCTGCGATATTGGTTAAAGACATATTTTTATATGCACTCGAAGGATTGCTCTTAAGCCTGGCATAGTACTCCTTCTCAAGCGCCAAATACTCGTCAGCAGTAAGATTCTGCCTGCCGTCAAAAATATACTTTCCCGTATTAGCAGTATCAAATGTCATAGCTTCGCCCGTATTTCTTCCCAGCGTTCTTCTCACGGAGATTTTCCGTAACGTTTTTATTATATCGCACACAGGATAAAATACATCGCGCGGTGCCTTATCAGCATAAAAGCTATCTCTCGGAGAATACTACCTGCGTTCTGCTGTTGATCGTGGAAATGACATCATCGATATTTTTCTGATCAATGAAATACGGCGGCATCTCTTCAGACACTATCATCAACAC